>Ga0209538_1001225_pt1 | contig 13750 bp, 13 predicted proteins | sample BarGraNGADG00211_2_FD_184492 | JGI IMG/M metagenome (GOLD analysis project Ga0209538, IMG submission 184492) | Arctic peat soil microbial communities from Barrow, Alaska - Barrow Graham LP Ref core NGADG0004-211 (SPAdes) (version 2) | ecosystem: Environmental > Terrestrial > Soil > Wetlands >... | reverse complement strand
TACATCTTCCTCTGGCAAGATACCAGCTTTTTCTTTAGCAATAGAAATCTGTGTTTCAATATTATCAATACCGTCTAAATCAGGCAACAATAAACCAGTCCTCGAACCATCTTGGGATTTAACAATCACACCATATTTTTTAGCGTCTAGTTCTTTTTGAGATGAAATTTTTTCGGGTTCCTTTAAAACATCAACACTATATTTTAAATTGCCAAGTTCACTTTTATTTATGGGGTTGAATCGAGGATCATGAAACGCAGCTTCAATTGTATTAGCAATAATTTCACCACCGAGATTTTTGTAAACTGGTCTAATGGTGCCAATACACCCGCGAAGATCACCATTATCTTTCTGATGGATTGAAACAAAACATCCAACTCGTTTATTTAGAAGTTCCGCAGGTAATTTTTTACCATCAGGTAATGTTTTTTTGATTAAATATTCCTCAACTGTTTTTTTTGCTAGTTCAGAATAGATATCCATTATGCCTCCGGCAACTCGAAATTAGCTACCAAATAACCTACCCCAAATGGACCTTGGTAAGAAAAAATTTTTGGGTGAACTTCTAATCCACTAAGAGCACCTAGTAAAATTAAAATGGAACGATAACCACATTCTCCAGCACTAGCGAGAAATTCATCGTCATATTGCATAATATTTTGCACATTGTAGCTTTCCAAATCGGTGGTTAATTGTTCATCAAATTTTTTACCATCAGGATTTTGTAATAATTGATGCGATAAATCGCCCGATGCTAGAATACCAACCCGACCAGGATAGTCCTTGGTCGCTTCTTTTATTGTTTGACCAAAAGCAAAATGGGTTTCTTTATCTAAATCGCTATATGTAATGGGCACAACTTTGAAACTAGATTCCTGATTTTGTTTTAAAAAAGAAAGAGGAACCATTGCGCCATGATCTAATTCGAAAAATTCACCACCATTATCATAAAAAGAATATGCAATTTCTGCTTCATCCATTTTTTTACCCAATAAATCAACAAAATCGAGATTATTTTCGGCCTCTACCATTATATCTGGTTGACCAAAAGACGCGAACGTACCAAAAAGCTTTTGCATTTGGCAAATATTAAAACGATCAGGATAAACCAAACCGTGTGGTGAAATAACGACCAAAGTATCAACATCCGCTTCATTAAAAGCTGTCGTCAGTTTTCGCATACCCACAATCGTGTCAGCGATTTTTTCTAAATCCCCGTTTTCACCAATTCCTGATACAATAATCGGTGGGTGAGGCGCAATCGCGCCAAAATTTAATGACATTATACATTTCCTTTATAGATATTTTTTAGACCAGCATCTTTACCAATTTTTTCAGCCAAATCCAGTGTCTCAAAAGATGTTTCTGGAGTGGTCATCATTTTATAAGCCGGAAAGAATCGAGAAATATGCCAAGGGATATCTTTAGAAATCGATGCTAAGAATTTTGCAATATCATTCAGCTGTTTTTCATCGTCATTAACTCCCGGGACAATCAGTGTCGTGATTTCTAAATGAATTTTACGTTTAAATACTTCTTTAATATTATCTAAGACCGGTTGAAGTTTGGCACCGCTATATTTTAAATAATTACTTTCACTAAAACCCTTTAGATCAATATTAATAGCATCTAAGTAGGGACTGACTAAATCTAATGTTTCGCGACTCATATAACCATTAGAAACCCAAATATTTTTTAAACCCGCTTTTTGAGCCAATTTCATCGTATCTAAGGCAAACTCCAAAAAAATCGTTGGTTCGGTATAGGTGTAAGAAATGGAGGGACAATTCGCTTTTTTAGCATGCTCGACAATTTGATCCGGTTCCATTTCAATACCAATTTTATTGGAAATTTCATCACGCGTTGCATTTTTCGACATCTGCGAAATATCATCGTTTTGACACCAGAGGCAACTAAAATTACAGCCAATGGTGGCAATGGAGAGCGTTTTTGTACCCGGCATAAAATGGTACAAAGGTTTTTTTTCAATTGGATCAATTTGCTCGGCAATAATACGACCATAATTTAAAACAACTAATTTACCTAAATTGTTTTCCCTAAGTCCACATAAACCGCGTCTAAAAGGCGCAATACGGCAATAGTGATTGCAGGTCTTGCAATTGATGTAATCACCAGCTATTCCATATAAATATGATTCTTTCATTAAAAGTAATTGGCGTAACGATTCACGGCACTAATATAATTTTGTAATAAATGATTTTTTTCTATGACTGGCACAATATTTTGGATATGATCAAAATATGAAAAAGGATAGATATTCCACCATGCTCGACCAATAATATTAGCTTTGGGCATAATCCCCCACATCCTTGAGTCCGAAGAATTACCCCTGTTGTCACCTAACATAAAATATTCATTTGTCCCAAGAGTTTTGCTAAAAAGCACTGCACTTGTTCCATTATCAGTGGTCTGCCCCGGTGAAAGATAATTTTCATCCAATAGCATACCGTTAATAAAAACCTTACCTTTAGCAATTTGGATTGTTTCACCGGGAACGGCTATAACTCTTTTAATATAATCATCGCCCGGATTTTTAGGCGCTTTAAAAATTATCACGTCACCACGTTGTGGCTGCCTAAACCGATAAGAAATTTTATCAACTAACATAATCTCTTGATTATGAAAGCTCGGCTCCATCGATGAACCTTCAACAATAAAAGGTTGCAAAATAAGTGCCTTAAAAAGTAAACCAATAACCAAAACAATGTCAAAGGATTTAACCAAACTCATCCAACTTTTAATCGCAGTTTGATCACTCGGACTATCGCTATTTGTCTTAATGACCATACGAATCCAAAGAATAAACCCAGCCAGACCCATAACAGTCAGGATTAGACCGATAATTAGAACCAAATAAAAACCAGGGGTATCCGCAGAAAGTGTTGACAATAACAAGACCCCGTAGACAGCATTAATAATAGCTAAAATTAAATATTTCATTATTTTTACTATATCACATTCTTCACCTTAAGAGTATAATATAATCAAGTAGAAAGTATCAATTATGGCTTTAATCATCGCTTTTTTCACTATTATTAGTACATTACTTGGCGGCCTATTCGCCATTCGGTTTAAAGATAAATTACATCTGATCTTAGGATTTTCAGCCGGCGCTGTCATCGGCGTAGCTTTTTTTGATTTATTACCTGAATCAATTAATTTAGCGACCAAATCATACTCAATTACATTAGTTTCTTTCCTTGTGGCCATCGGATTTACCGGCTATTTAATTTTAGATCGTTTTTTCTCTTTGCACCGTCACGATGAAGAAGAATGCGAAAATCCTCACCACCGTGGAACTTTGGGTGCTATGACTTTTATTTTTCACAGTTTTCTTGATGGTTTATGTATTGGCTTGGCTTTCAAGATCTCCCCCGCTATTGGTTACGTGGTAGCCGTCGCAGTTTTAGCTCATGATTTTTCTGACGGCATCAATACCGTTAATATGATTTTGAAAAATAAAGGTAAAGAAAAAAAAGCGATCGGTTATTTAATTGCCGATGCTCTGGCCCCCGCTTTAGGAGTTATTACTGCCCTCTTTATCACCGTTTCCGAACCTGTTTTAGGACTTATTTTAGCCATTTTCACCGGTTTATTTATCTACATTGGTGCCAGCGATTTAATCCCGGAAAGTCATCACCGTCATCCTACTATTTGGACTACAGTGATGACTGTTTTAGGTATTTTAGTTCTCTATTTAGCTGTTAAATTAGCTATGTAATTTTTAGATCAATTATTTTTTTGATTTTAATCTCATGGTCGAGTTCAGGATCTTTTTACGTAAACGGAGATTTTTGGGAGTAGCTTCAAGAAATTCGTCATCTTCCAGAAAGTCCAAGCACTGCTCTAAGCTCAAAACAATTGGTGGGGTTAAAATCACCGACATATCAGAAGAAGAAGCCCGAACATTGGTTTGCTTTTTTTCTTTGGTCACATTAATTTCAATATCATCTTCGCGACCGTTCAAACCGATAATCATGCCAGTGTAGACCTGTGTTTGAGGTGGAATAAAAGTAGAACCGCGACCTTGAGCGATATTTAGACCATAAGTTACGGCTTTACCGCTATCAGAAGCAACTAAGACGCCGTTTCTTAATTTTGGAATAGCATTACCAAGTGGGGCAAAACGCAAAAACATCGAGTTCATGACGGCAGTGCCACGAGTAAGTGTCAAAAGTTGATTCCTTAGTCCCAAAAGACCACGGGTGGAAATTTCAAAAATTAATCGTGTCGAATTACCGCTTCCCTCTTCTTGTGAAATCAACATACCTTTACGACGACCAACTTCAGCCGTCACCGCACCAACTTTATCAGAATCCACATCAACGGTTAATTCTTCGATTGGCTCGTGCATCACACCATTAATTTCTTTAGTAATAACTTGAGGTTTACCGACTTGAAGCTCGTAGCCCTCGCGTCGCAATGTCTCAATAAAAACCGATAAATGTAATTCACCGCGGCCAGAAAGAATAAATTCTGTGCCGTTTTCTTCAAGTTTTAGTGAAACATTAGTTTGTAATTCTTTTTTAATGCGATCTAAAATCTGGCGACCAGTTAAAAACTGCCCATCTTGACCGGCGAAAGGTGAGGTATTAGCCGAAACGGCTATTTTTAAAGTTGGGTCTTCAATTTTGATCGAAGGCAAGGCCTCCGGTTTTTGACTATCACAAATAGTATCACCGATACTGGCTTTAGGAATACCAGTTAGTGCCACAATATCGCCCGCTTCAGCCGTTTCGATTTCAACCCTCTTAAGTCCCACGCTAGTATAAATTTTATCAATCCGACCCGTTTCTTTTACGCCATCAGCATTGATAGTTGTCATGGGCAAACCCTTTTTAGCCACGCCGCGCTTAATCCGACCGATGACATATTTACCTTGAAAATTATCCCAATCCAAAGCCGCCACTAACATTTGGAAGGGTTGATTAATTTCGGCATAAGGTGCTGGAATATATTTTAAAATTGCATCAAAAATCGGAGTTAAATCTGCTGATTCTGTTGAATCTTTAGGTAATTCCGACCAGGCCTTACCTTCACGACTAATAGAAAAATAAACTGGAAAATCCAATTGCGAATCCTCGGTGGCTAAATCCAAAAATAAATCATAGGTTCGATTAATGGTCTCTAATACATGGGCATCGCGTTTATCAATCTTATTTATCACTACAATTAATTGTAGTCCCATTTCCAGTGCTTTTTTTAAAACAAACTTAGTTTGAGGCATGGGCCCCTCTTGCGCATCAATTAGTAATAAGGCGCCGTCGGCCATATTTAAAGTCCGTTCCACTTCTCCGCCAAAATCGGCGTGACCGGGCGTATCAATAATGTTAATTTTCACACCCTTATAATTGACAGCCATGTTTTTAGCCAAAATTGTAATGCCGCGCTCACGTTCTTGATCATTTGAGTCCATAATCAAATCCTGAGACATTTCGGCCTCATTTTCACGGAAGGTTTTAGATTGTTTTAAAAGCCCATCAACCAAGGTAGTTTTACCGTGATCAACGTGAGCAATAATAGCGACGTTTCTTAGTTCCATAGTTTCTTCCTGGCGTTACTAACCTATCTATTCTACCTGATTTATTGCATAATGTCAATTCCTTGAATTTTACTCTTGACTTATTGCTTTAACTGTAGTATGATAATTATGACGGATTGAAAGTACTCGTGCGTATGCAAATACCCCGAGAAAGTCAACCGGGGTCGATTAGTAAAGTTTTGCTCCCATCACGGGAGCTTAGAAGAGAAAAATGGAAGAACAAAAGAACAAACTGTACGTAGGTAATCTACCTTACAGTTTAAATGACGAAGGTTTAGGTCAACTTTTCACCGAATTCGGTGAAGTTATCGAAGCCAAAGTCATCGCCGACAAGTTTTCTGGCCGCTCAAAAGGTTTCGGTTTCGTAACCATGAAAGACGAAGAAGCCGCAAACAAAGCGATCGAAGCTATGAATGGCAAAGATATTGAAGGTCGTCCTTTGACCGTCAATGTTGCCAAACCAATGGCTCCTCGCCGCTAAGAAAATTCGAAAGTCCGCCCTAACCGGCGGATTTTTGAATACTTGCCTACACACCAATAATTATTTAATGTTTACGTTTTATGGTTGGTGTGTTTTTGATTTTATTTAGTGTTAAAATAATACAAAGAGCGTTCAATAATTAGCATTAAAAGCGTTATAATTATTGGTGTGCGGGCTTGAAAAAAGTTAAATAATAAGATAGAATATGGTTACAATGAAAAAAATAATTTTATTTTGCGTTTTTGCTTTTAGTTTGGTTTTGCTTAGCGGTTGCAGTAGCAAAATCGTCGATGAGCCCATTAACGCATCTGGACAGGAAAAAAACATGACCCTAAGTTTCCCCGGTATTTTAGCCCCGGAAAAAATTAATAATAAAAAAGCTGTTATTACGACCAATAAAGGTGTGATTGAAATTCAATTATACGCCGACAAAGCACCAAAAACGGTCAGTAATTTTGTTTATTTAGCAGAAAATAAATTTTACGATGGACTCACTTTTCACCGCGTCGAACCGGGCTTTGTGATTCAAGGTGGCGATCCGAATGGCAATGGCACCGGTGGACCAGGTTATAAGTTTGAAGATGAACCAGTCCAGGGTGATTATACGGAAGGCGGCGTCGCCATGGCTAATTCTGGACCAAATACCAACGGATCACAATTCTTTATCGATCTAGCCGACCTTTCGGACAAGCTACCAAAACAATATAATCTTTTCGGTCAAGTAACTACAGGCATGGATGTTGTCAAATCTATTGCTATCGGCGATAAAATCCAAAAAATCGAAATTCATGACAACTAATGTCAACAAATTTATTTCCTCTTCGGGTTATTGTTCACGAAGACAAGCCGATCGCCTGATTAAAGAAGGTGCCGTGTTTTTAAATGGCAAGAAAGCTGTTCCTACCGATAAAGTTAATGATAGTGATACCGTCGAAATAAATAGAAAAGTTATTTCCCATACAAAACCTAAACACATTTATTTAGCTTTCAATAAACCTTTGGGTGTAATTAGTACATCAGACAAAGATTCTAAAAATAATATTATGGACTATATTAAAATACCTGACCGTGTTTTTCCGGTTGGACGCCTTGATGTTAAATCAGAAGGGCTAATACTACTCACAAATGATGGTGAGCTAACACAGCAAATTTTAAAAGAAAAAACCGTGGAGAAAGAATACGAAGTTAACGTTGATAAAAATATCGATGAAACATTTTTAAATCACTTGCGCCATGGTGTCATGATGGAAGGACGTAAAACTTTACCCGCTAAAGTAAAGTTATTAAGTGAAAGAAGTTTTAAAATTATTATAGTTGAGGGCAGAAAAAGACAAATTAGAAGAATGTGTGAAATGTTCCACATCAATGTAACTAAATTAGTTCGTACTCGTATTGGCCAAATTAAGCTCGAGGATATTCCGGTAGGAAAATATAAGGAAATTTCTCCGACTGAAATTGATAAAAATTTTAAATCGTAATATCTCTTTGATTAAACAGGATTGCGCCGGCTACTGTTAGAACTAGTGCAAGTCCAATAAAAATTAAATAGCTCCCCTTTTTCGACTGCAAAATGAATCCCATCAATCGCATGAACTGTCTGAATTTTACCAAAATATTTTTTTAAGTTCTTAACTTCTATTACTGCCATACTAAATTCCTTCCCTCTAAGACGTCTTTTTCGGCTTATCATCAACAAAATAATTTAGAAACATTGAAAAGACCGAATAAATCAAGGCCGCCCAAAACGCTGGCCAAAAACCAGAGATATCAAAACCACGAACAAACGAAGCCACAAAATAAAATAAAAGACCGTTAATAACTAAAGTAAATAAACCTAAAGTGAGAATATTTATCGGTAAAGTTAAAATCAAAAGAATGGGCCTAATCAGAGCATTTAGCAAGGCCAGAATCAAGACGGCAACTAAAGCAATATAAAAATTACTAATCGATACACCTCGAACAAAATAAGGTAATAACATCAAAATTAATGCGTTAATGATCCAACGAACTAAATAATACATTTTTACTCCTTGATTATATTAAATCATACTTCCTCTTGATTTTTTTAAAAAATTATTAGGTGAATTTTCTCTTAAAAATGTCCTCTTTTAAAAAAGAAACAAAGAATCGAGTACCCACTCCAACTTCACTTTCAACCCAAATATTTCCATGATGAACTTCTGCTATTAGTTTGGCCAAATAAAGTCCTAAGCCAGCGCCCTCATGATTATAGGTAGCGGAACTTGGAGCTCTATAAAATTTCTCGAAAAGCCGTGATAGTTCATTTTTGGCAATCCCAACACCATGATCAGATACTTCCGTCACATAAGAGCCTTCTTTCTCATATATTTTAATAACAATCTCCGTATCCTGCTTGACTGTGAATTTAACGGCATTATCCAAAAGGGATAAAAACAATTGTTTCATTTTTAAATAATCCCCCAGAATCAGTGCGATTTTCGGAATATCAAGTGTTAATCTAATTTTCTTATCTTCTAAAAGCCCTTTCGTCTCAAGTGAGATTTCCTTAATTATATCCGATAAGTTCACTGGCATAAAAATATTTTTTTGTAAACTTCCTTTTTTAATCGATGTTACACCAATTAAATCTTCACTTAAGATTTGTAATCTGTTTGAGTTAGTTTGTATGTCCTGCAAAAGATCAAAATTTTTACTCTCTATTTGCTTGTCCAATTTCTCAACAAGATATTTTATGTCAAAAGTAATATGATTAATAGGAATTTTTAGATTATATGCAGCAATATCGACAAACTCATCTTTTAATTTGTCTAGTTCTTTAAGATCAATAATATCCTGCTCTAAAGTTTTTGCCATCTGGTTAACGGAATCGGCCAAATCTCCAATCTCATCGCGAGAACGACGTTTGGTCCGCTTACTATAGTCGCCTCCACTAATAAATTCCGCCGTATTGATTACTTCTTTAAGCGGATTAATAAGAGATCGGTTGGTCGCAAAAGAAAAGAGCAAAACCGAGCAGACTGTCAACGCTAACATTAAAAATATTGATTCGATCATTAAATTTTGAATATCTTTTTTGGACCCTGAATAGTCAGTTAAATACCTGATAGAATATGGATGACTTTGCCAATCAGTTAAATATGGATAAATTACTTCTTTTAGTTCAGAATTATTACCCTCATAAATAAAAGTAGGATCCGCTTTTGTTAAATAAGAATTAATAGTATATTGCTCTTTGTCCCCTATATATTTCGTCGGAGAAAGAAATTTGCTATCAAAAATAATATTTCCGTCTACTGAAATTATTTGCACATTTTTAATATTTGGGTTTAACTTTTGAATATTACTATAAACTTCAGCAAATTTATAATAGCCAGAGTCAAAATATAAATCGTACGACTCTGCAATTGGTTTTGTGGCAAGCTCACTAAAAGCTTTAACGCTAGCATTGGAACTTTTTTGAATGTTTCTACTTTCTGCTCTTATAAAAATATAGCCCACAATAAAAAATATAATAACAAAAAATCCAAAACCAGTTATAAGAAAACGAGTTTTTATACTTCTAAACTGAAGAAAGTGTAAGAATAACCTTCTATCGACTTTCATGATGAAACTTCTAAATCAAACAATTAATCACCTTAAATTATTGTGCTATCCCTGCCATTTCATAGAATTTAATGTCGCCACCAGCCCTTGGTTTCCAATAGATATCTTTATTAACGCCATAGGTTACAATCGAGGTGAATAATGGAATATAGGCCACATCATCAGTAATAATCTTTATGGTCTGCTTCATATCAATTTGTCGTTGTTTCATATCCATGGTTGAAGCTGTTTTTTCTATTAAAGCATCAACTGTTTTATTACTATAGCCGACGTTTGCAGTGCCAAACGCGGTACTTCTTGTATGAAAAAGTTGTTCTAATACTTCGGAGGCATCACCACTATCAGCAGAAAAGCTACTAAAAGTAATAATATAGTCATTGTTAAGTAAACGGGGCATATAATCAACCATCTTGGCTTCATCTATTTCTAAAGTGATTCCGATTTTTGCAAATTGTGCTTTAACCGAGTCTAGTTGAGCTGCTGTTTGCCCTTCGTAGCTCATAAATTTCAACTTAAAACCATCCGGATAACCAGCGGCAGCAAGCATGGATTTCGCCTTAACAATATCGACTGTCTGTCCTTTGATACTGGGGTTATAGCCGAAGATAGCACTGGGAACAATTTGGTCGATAACCTGAACTTCGGTTTCCGCGAAAACTTCTTTTGGATCAAACGCAAGAGCAATTGCTTTTCGTACTTCCAAATTTTTAAGCGGCGAATCTATAATTGAGTTTATTGAAAGAAATGCAACTGCTGTGTCTTGCCAACTTTTCAGAACTAGATTATTGTCAGCATTTAATAGTTTTATATTATCTTTTCCATTAACTGGTGCCATATCAATATCTTTACTCAAAAGAGCGTTAACATATGCCTGGTCAAGAGTTTCTCCTTCTTTAGGCACAATATTTTTTTCGATCACTTCTTTAACCTTCGGCGCATCTTTCCAATAATTTCCATTAGCGACAAGATGACGCAATTCTCCTTTGGCAGAATCAGCTGAGATTAATTTATACGGTCCAGATCCAATTGGATTACTTACTCCATTTTTAGTAACATCTTGCTCGGAAACAATAAAAAGATAGGTTAGTTTATTTACAAAAGTTGGACTTGGAGTTTCTGTTATAAAATCAACCGTGCGATCAGCAACAACTTTCACCTCTTTTATTGATGGTAGAAGCGCAGCAATAGGGTAGTTATTTTTTACTACGGTATCATAACTAAACTTAACATCGCTGGCTAAAACCGGGGTACCATCAGAAAATACTGCTTTTGGGTCAATCTCAAAACGCCAAATTGTCGTCTCTGGATTCGACCAGTTGCTAGCCAAACCCGAACCAGGCAAGAGCCTTCTATCTCCATCGAAAGAAGCTAAAGGCTGGTAAACATTTGAATAGAAACCAATCTCCGAAATTACTGGTGCCATCTCTGACGGATATACTCCTGAAACATATTCAGTATTACTTCCCACAATGATTTTGTCTTTTTCAATCAAAACTGGTTCAGATGAAGTAGCAGTTTTTTTCTCTAATTGCTTAAAATAACTAAAACAAAAAAGCCCTCCTGCAATAAGAAGAACTAAAACTAACACGCCCAACAAAACCTTGGTTGTTTTTGTCATGTTCCCTCCAAATTAAATATCCTACTCTTATATAGTATTATTCGCAACTACCAAAGTCAATAGCCCACACCTAGATTAAAAAATATCATGTGATAAAATTAAATTAGGAGGATTTATTAAAAAAATAATTTTACTCGCAATATTAGATGGTTGGGGTCTTGCTGAAACTTGGGGTGGCAATGCTATCAGTTTATCCAATAAGCCAACTATGGATTTCCTAATGAGCACATACCCAAACACTACTCTGATGGCTTCCGGCGAAGCTGTCGGATTGCCATACAATGAACCAGGAAATTCCGAGGTTGGACATCAAAATATCGGTTCAGGTGAAATAGCTAAACAAGATCTTTCTTCAATCAATAAAATGATTAAAGACAATTCTTTTAATAACAATCCGGTTTTGAAAGAAATTATCAATAAAACATCTATCCAAAATAGTACTCTACATTTAATAGGCCTGGTTAGCGATGGCGGTATTCATTCGCACATAAATCATCTTTTTGCCCTTTTGGATCTTGCCAAAAAATACGGTCTTAAAAAAATTGCAATTCATATAATCACCGATGGTCGTGATTGCCCACCGACCTCGGGACTCTCATTTGCGCAAGAACTTGCGGAAAAAATTAAAGAACTAAACCTTGGCGAAATCGCTTCAATTTCCGGTCGATATTACGCCATGGATCGAGACAATAATTGGGATCGACTACAAAAATTTTATGATGTTATCACGGGTTCTGCAACCGAAGTTACCAAGTCAGCCGAAGAAATAATCAAAAAGTCATATGCCGACGGTATAACCGATGAATTTATTAAACCTGTTTTACTAAAAAAGGATATGTCTATTTCGGACCATGATAGCATAATCCTATATAATTACCGATCCGACAGAATGAGGCAAATCGCTAGAGTTCTTACGCAAAAAGATTTCTCAAAATTTAAAAGAGAAATCTTCCCTCAAAATATAACAACTGGTACTTTTGCTTCATATCAAAACGACCTTCCTGTTAAAGTCATTTTTTGTTTTAACAAAATTTTACATCCGCTAGCCAGCATCCTATCGGATAACAATATCAACCATCTCCATGCTGCCGAAACAGAAAAATATGCGCATGTAACTTACTTTTTTAATGGCGGTATAGAAACACCATTTAAGGGCGAAGAAAGAATCATGGTACCTTCGCCTAAAGTGAAAACGTACGATCTCAAACCAGAAATGAGTGCCATACAACTGACAAACCAAGTACTCTCTAAACTCTTACTTAATCATTTTGATTTTACTGTTTTGAATTTTGCTAACCCGGACATGGTTGGCCACACAGGCAATATGGATGCGACAATAAAAGCCGTCGAGACGGTTGATATGTGTCTAGGTAATTTAATCAAAAAATTACCTGAAGATTATACATTCCTCGTAACCGCCGACCATGGCAATGCAGAACAGATGATTAACCCGGTTACAGCTCTGCCAGATACCGAACACACAAACAATCCCGTTCCTTTTATTTTCATTGACAAAACAACAAAGGGTATAAAACTTAGAGAGAACGGCAAGCTTTGCGATATTGCCCCAACAATATTAAATCTTTTCGACCTCGACAAACCACCTACCATGAACGGCCAAAGCTTACTCAGATAACTATTAAAATCAATATTGTTTATTTTCCTGATTACAAAAAATTGGGGTAACATTTGTGTCGAAGTTCGGAGAATTATTCCGAACATAGATTTCGTAATTCCGAACTTTTCTTAATAATTACTAATCGTCAGATCAAGATAGAACCGTCCCCTTGGAATTTACAAGCTTTAGAAAGACTTTGGACTTCATCATCGCTTAAGCCAGCATATTCTTGTAATTGAGAAACTTCTTTAATACGGTGGCTCATCTACCACTGCCAATCATTTGGTTTTTCTTGGTTTGTTTCTTGAATTGGTTCTTCTTTCATATAACTCCATTTCTTAACTCACAACTATTACCTATCTGAATAATTTACTAATATCGTGAATACTTAAACCAAAATCTTTAGCTAGATTAAGAATGATACCGATAAGCTCGACTGTATTTTTCACATTTGGCAGGGATAACTTTATTTTCTCTAAGAAAGTTTTTTCTTTAATTTCAAGTTTTTTTGATAAAAGTTTCTTGTCAATAAAACCTTGCATTTCTAATAAAATTGTTACTTGTACGTTTTGACTATTGGTTTGGTTAACCACCATACTAGGTTGTCCACTGAAAGGTTGTGAATCTTCTGGAAAAAATTCTCCATAGAGGTTCATAATTAAACCATTTATTTTACTCCTAAATTCATCATTTGGAACCTGTAGTCTATGGGTACCAAACTCACTATAACGAGCCACTACTTTAAATTTATCATAATTTTTTCCAGTTGCTTGATTCAGTTCTTCGATTGCAGTATTTAGATTTTGCCAAAGAGACTCCTCATGAAGACTATAAATCTTATCACTAGGAGGAGTTTGGGTAAGATAGCCCATCAGTTCTAAATAT
>Ga0209538_1001224_pt1 | contig 13751 bp, 7 predicted proteins | sample BarGraNGADG00211_2_FD_184492 | JGI IMG/M metagenome (GOLD analysis project Ga0209538, IMG submission 184492) | Arctic peat soil microbial communities from Barrow, Alaska - Barrow Graham LP Ref core NGADG0004-211 (SPAdes) (version 2) | ecosystem: Environmental > Terrestrial > Soil > Wetlands >... | reverse complement strand
GCAAATGCGAACGGAAGTATAATTTATAAGGACAACAAGGCAATAGGAAGTAAATTAATCGGTCAGCAATTTGATTCCGTTATCTATTTTTCTTCGCGTCCTTCGGCAGTTGCTTATAATCCATTGCCATCAGGAGGATCAAATTATGGATCGACCAACATCAAGTTGAAAAATCAGGTGGCTGATCGAAAGACCCAATTCTGGAAATTTAATCATTTGGATAGTCTTAAGACAACAATTCCATCCGAGATGCTTTTTGCATCAGGAAGTGGTCTTGATCCTCATATATCTCTTAAGGCGGCTATGTTGCAGGTTAACAGAATTGCTAAGGCACGTAATTTCAACAAAATTCAAAAACATAAAATTGTACAATGTGTTCAGAAACATATTGAGGAACCTCAGTTTTTATGTTTTGGTGATCAAAGAATTAATGTTCTCCTTTTGAATATTGAACTTGACAAAATCAGATAAAAAAGGCATGAATAAAGTTTTAACGGCATTTTAGTTTAATGTATTAAATTTGAATATTGTACCTGATATAATTAAATGAACAATTAAAACGTTTTTTAATTTTCAAATACTATGAGAAGATCAATTCGAAAAAAGTTTATTTACGGAATATTTTTTTTCCTGTTTATCATTATAGCCTTGTTGGGTTTGTCAACTTATTCTCTTAATAAATTGAGCGATAAAACAGAAGCTATATTCAGTGAAAATCATGTATCTGTCATTTATGCACGCGATATGGCTGAGGGATTATCGGGTATAAATCAAGAAATCGTAAAATTTGTTTTAAACAATACTCCTCCTGACCGTTCCAATATTGATAAAAACTTAAAAGCTATTAATAAATCAATTCAATTAGAAAAAACTGTTATTACAGAGCCCGGTGAAGATAAACTGGCCTTTACAATTGAGTCTGAATTCAATAAATACCGTAATTTAGTTGGGAATTTTATGAAAACTCCAAGGTCGGGTGATAATATTATCAATTTGCAAAAAGAGTACACCTATTTTAATCAGAAGATCTTGCTTTTGTCTCAGATGAATGAAAAAGCAATTGAATTTAAAACCAATGATGCCAAAGTTGCTGCAAAGAATGCCAAACTACAAATGGAGATCTTTGGAACTTTGTGTTTTTTAATTACTTTTAGTTTTACGTTTAGCTTTACCTCCTATTTTAACGAACGATTCACCGAACTGTATAATGGAATAAAAGAAATCGTTTCGAGTAATTATGATCATAGATTATACTTCGAAAGAAAAGATGAGTTTTACGACATCTCATTGGTGTTTAATGAAATGGCTGAGAAACTTGTTCAAAATAAGCAGAATGTTATCCCCAAACTAAATGAAGTTTCTGAATATGATACCAGAATAAATCAGGTTCAGGAGTTGAAACTAATGGTAGAACGAATGAAAATGCTGGAAGAACAAGCAGAAGGATTAATTTCTAATTTGGAAAACAAGAAATAACGCATGGACTTTGTTGAAAACAGACCTGATCCAGATGAACTTTTAGCTTCTTTATACAACGAGGAAGAGAAAAGCAAACGGGGTAAACTGAAAATATTTTTTGGCATGTGTGCCGGGGTAGGGAAAACTTATACTATGTTGGAAGCAGCCCATGCTGAAAAAATGAAAGGTAGTGATATTATCATCGGATATGTTGAGACCCACAATCGAAAGGAAACCGCAGAATTAACAGAAGGGCTCGAAATAATACCCCGGAAAAAATATGAGTATAAATCCACAGCTGTTCAGGAAATGGATTTGGATACTATTATTGCCAGACATCCTTTGATTGTAGTGGTTGATGAACTTGCACATACCAATGCACCCGGAAGCCGGCATACCAAAAGGTTTCAGGATGTTCAGGAGTTACTTGAAAACGGAATCAATGTTTACACTACTTTAAATGTTCAGCATCTTGAAAGCCGTTCAGAAACGGTAGCCCAGATCACAGGTATTATTGTGCGTGAAACGGTACCTGATGAAGTATTTGAAAATGCAGATGAAGTAGAAGTGGTTGATCTTACCCAGGAAGAATTGTTGCAAAGATTATCTGATGGTAAAGTTTATACCCCTGAACGTTCGAAAGAGGCCATTGATAATTTCTTCCGCAAAGGGAATATTACAGCATTGCGTGAAATGGCGTTACGTATCGTTGCCGATCGGGTAGATAGACAACTACATGATTATATGCAACAAAAGCGAATAAGGGGACCTTGGAAATCGGGGTTACACCTATTGGTTGCAATAGATTACAAACAACAATCAACGAGATTGTTGCGTTGGGCAAAGAACCTTTCGTATTCGATGGGGGCCAATATTCAGGCCATTTATGTTGAAACATTACATAGAATGACACCCAAAGAACACGATCAACTCGAAAAGAATATCAATCTTGCTAAACAATTAGGAATAAAATTTCGGATTATCACAAATTATAATGTGGTTAAAGCAATTGTTGATTTTGCCCAAAAAGAAAATATTACCCACATTATTGTTGGTAAACCGCGGATTCGCAACATCTTATCCATGCTACGGCTTGAAAACTTCGTAAACAAACTTATACGATATAGCGGGAACATCGATGTTTACATTCTTGGATCCGATAGTCAGGCAAAAGATCATTTTAAACAAAGGGTTTCTGTGCCTTCGTTTACATCTAATATCCGTCAATATTTTGTCATCAATATTTTTGTCATTTTAACAGCCATTATCTGTTTTCTGGCAAAAGCTTACATCGGTTATCAGGTTGTGTCTTTTGTATTGTTGTTTTTGGTTTCAATTCTTGCTCTTTTCTACGGTACAGGACCTATTTTGTTGGCAGCAACTTTGTGTGCTTTGATCTGGGATTATTTTTTTATTCCACCCCGCTTTACACTTCATATCGAAAAGGCTGAGGACATGCTCATGTTATTGATGTTTTTTATCATTGCACTGATGAATGGAATCTTAACTTCAAGGGTCCGGCGACAGGAGAAAAAAATCAGGATAAGGGAAGAACGCACCCATGCACTCTATCAGCTTACCAGAGAATTGTCATTAGCTATAGGACTTGATGATGTATCTAAAATAGCAATCAGGTATATTCAAAAATATTTCAGTTTGGATTGTGCGATTATTCTTAAAAACGATTTGAACCAACTGGACGATTTGGTAAGACACGAGACAAGTATAAATTTAACTGAAAACGAATTAAGTATTGCCTCATGGGTTTTTAAACATTCATCTAAAGCTGGAAAAAATACAGATACGTTGCCCTCAACCGATTATACATTTTACCCGTTAATGGGTGATAGCAATATGGGTATAGTAGTTGTCAAGCATTTAATTTTATTTACACAGGGTGAAGAACAATTTTGGGAGGCTTTTCTTTCGCAGATCTCAGGAAGATATGAGCGTGAGTTTTTAAGAACGACTGCGCGAAAAGCATATATTTTAAATGAATCTGATAAACTCTATAAAACACTCTTCAATTCTATTTCGCACGAATTGCGGATTCCGGTTGCAACTATCATGGGAGCTTCCGATACACTCCTTTCTCAAAGCTATCCGGAAGAGACAAAATTGAAATTGTATAATGAAATCAATACAGCTTCAGTGAGACTGAACAGACTCATCGAAAACCTGTTGAATATGTCGCGTCTCGAATCAGGCAGGATAACCCCACGTCCGGATTGGTGCGATGTTCATGATCTGGCAAATAAGGTAGCAGATAATCTTAAGCAGGAATTAAGTGCGTTTAAATTGTCTACGGTAATTCCGGTTGATATGCCTTTGGTGTATATTGATTTTGGTCTTATCGAACAAGTTCTGCATAATCTGGTTCTAAATGCTACACAAAATGCACCGACAGGAACAAACATAAGGATCAAGTTTTTCTATGAATCGGAATCTTTGACAATCCAGGTAATGGATAGAGGGAAAGGGTTTCCTGTAACTGAAATTGGTGAAATTTTTAATAAGTTTTACCGTGGTCATGATGCAAAAACAGGGGGTACAGGATTAGGATTATCAATAGTGAAAGGTTTTGTCGAAGCACATGGAGGTACTGTAATAGCAGAAAATCGCCAAAATGGTGGTGCAATATTTACAATAAAAATCCCGGTCAAAATTTCCGAAATGAATCAGTTTAATAAACAGGACGATTAGATGATAAACGAAGGTACCATATTGATTATTGACGATGAAGTTCAGATTCGTCGTTTGCTTGAAATAACGCTTTCGGCAAATGGTTATAAGATTTCTGAAGCATCAACCGGCAAAGAAGGTCTGTCTTTGGCAGCTACCATGCATCCGGTTCTCATCATCCTTGATTTAGGGTTACCCGATAGCGATGGTCTTGAGGTACTTAAAAAGCTTCGTGAATGGTATCAAAAACCGATTATTATTTTGTCAGTCCGTAATTCTGAAGATGATATTATCAAAGCACTGGATAATGGCGCCAACGATTATCTCACAAAACCTTTTCGTACCGGAGAGCTGCTTGCCCGCATCCGGGTTGCTATCAGGCAAAGTCAGGTATTATCTGATGTGCCAAGCCTGACTTTTGGCTCTTTGACTATAGATCTTGCAAATCATATGGCCCGTAAGAATAATGAAATCATTAAACTCACGACAACTGAATTTTCCCTTCTGGCCCTTTTGGCAAAAAATGAGGGAAGGGTATTGACCCATCAATATATTTTGAAAGAAGTATGGGGGATGGGATATGTGGAACAGACCCAATATCTTCGGGTATTTATTGCCCAGTTAAGAAAAAAAGTTGAAGACGATCCTGCCAAACCTAAACTGTTAAACACTGAATCGGGCATTGGTTATCGCTTTGGAGGGTAGATTTCCGGAGTTTTCGATCGGATAATATGAACTTTTCCACAATTAATTTTTCTCTTTCAATTTTTGTAGATAGTAAAGTGATATGATATTTTAACAAATGTTAAGATTGGATCATTGTGTTTTTTTGGCGCTTAATCATAATTTTAAGTAATAAAGTTATTGTTATTCAAATAGATATTTCATCAAAATACTTTTTAATATTTTCTGTAACTTTTAACCGGATTGACCGTCTATTTATTATTAACAATTCATTGTTACAATCAACTACTCAAAACTTCTATTACTAAAACAAACACTAAAAATTAACTACAATGAAAACTATTTCAATTCTTGCCGGTTTCGTGCTACTCACAATGACCTGTAGCAATGTGAATGCAAAAACTACATTCACTGACAAATCAGAAAAAAACAATTTGATTCCAGTTACCAGAACTATAGCTAAAGCAAACGGGCTCAGTTCTGCTATGGGCGTTTATGTTGTCAATGCTGTTGAGACTAATGACAAGGCTAAACTTGCTCTTCACACGGGAGACATTATTTTAGCTATTAATGGCAGAAATGTCAGCAGACCTGTTGAAGTGATTCCTGTAAAGATTGCTAAAGAACCTGGTGATTTCGTTACTTACAAGATCTGGCGCGACAGAAAAGTACATATTCTGAATCTCAGAAAGCTTTCTGCTTCTAATATCGAAAATTCTGATCAGTTTGATGTTATTTATGATGAAATATCTTTCTTAACAGGTTCAATCCGTTGTGTTGTTACAAAACCAAAGGGGGTTGAGAAGGCTCCGGCCATTTTACTGATACAGGGCGGTACTTCGGGTCCGGTTTGTAATGTACCTGAAGACAACATGTATCGTCAGTTGACTGATAATCTTACTAAAAAAGGTTATGTCTGCATGAGGGTTGAAAGAGTCGGAGTTGGTGAAAATATTGATCAGATGAGTAGTAACAAAGCTGATATATTTGTTGAAACCCTTGAATTTGAAAAGGCATTGCAACAACTTAAAAAGTATGATTTTGTAGATTCTACTAAAACATTTCTGTTTGGACATTGTACGGGAGGAAAAATCAGTCCATTACTTGCTTCGCGTAATGATGTTAAAGGGGTTATCGTTTATGGTTCATGTCTGAATCCGGCTTCTGAATATCTGAATAATACGATATGGACAAAACTTATAAACAGTGGATATGGTCAGGATCAGGCAGTAAAAATGATGCAGGAATGTCAGTTGGTAATAAAGGGTATTGTAGTTGATAAAAAGACACCTACTGCTTTTGCTGATGCTAATCCTGACCTTATTCCTGTTATGCGTAAATTTTTTGACTGGAAAGGGGATGACAACTTCATGGGCAGAAATGCAACCTATTTGCAGTCGGTAGAAAAAATGCAATCGTGGGTTTATCTGCAACATATGAACACAAATCTGTTGGCTATCCGTGGTACTGCTGACACTGAAATTCCTGAAAGTAATCTTGTAAAAGAGATGGTGGATGCTTGTAATTATTACAATCCAGGAAAAGCAACAATGGTGGAACTTCAAAAAACAGATCACAATTTTGCTAAAGTTGGTTCATTGAAAAAGAGCTACGAATTACAGAAATCTCCTGATTACTCAATCTTTGCTCCTATCGCTTTTGATAATGAAGTTGTAAATACAGTTGATAACTGGATTACTCAAATTAATTCTTAATTATAATTACTTGGAATACTTGCTGTTTTAAACTTGGAATGCTTTGGTCTGGTTTCGTGTGTGAGATTCTGAATTTGGTTGTTGAAGAATCTCAAGGGTAAAATAAAAGCTGTCAGATATTGACAGCTTTTATTTGTTTAAGTAAATAGAGCTGAAATAATCTTAGAAACTGTTAAAATTCCCCATAGGGGATAAATATCAATAGAAACATTCACATAATATGTCTTTTCCCCGCAGGGGATTAACCTTAAATGTTAATGCCCTACGGGCAAAAGGGGGGGTAAGAAATGTATTGCTATTGACATTAATGCCCTACGGGCAAAAGAAAAAAGAAATTTAAGCAGTTTCTTAGATACGATTAATTCAGGAAATGAATTTATTGTTGCATTACCCGTTTAGAGGTTGGCTCAGGTGTCAATTGGGGATATTCAGCTTCAGAATCCTTCTTCTTTTTAAGCATATTTCCAAAGACCAGGTTCAGCCCAAACTGGACATTGACAGTCTGTGTTGTCTTCAATTGCATCGGGGCAATGACATTATCCACCACTGCATATAACTGGAAGGGACCCAGGTTGGCAGCAAAACCGGCACCTATGTTTGTAAATGACCGGTCGATGTATGAGTAACTGACTGTGCCACTCAGGATTCTGCCGAACTGATGATTTAATGATAAAGTCACTGATGGATTATAGCTACCTGCAAAGAACTCATTACGAACAATAATACCTGCAAGATTCCTTGTGTCGAGTCGCCATGTTGCACCTATGTTCACTCTTTTAACCAGAGAGGTTTTGAATGATTTATGTGTCTCATCAACGTTGAATTTATTCTTGAGTGTATCAAGTAAATGGTTTAAAGTTGAATCATTGGAACTGTTTTTACTGAACAGGTTATTGAGAGCTATTCCGGTAAAGGTAAAGCTGTTATTGGGTTTTGTACTAACAAAATTCGAGACTTTTTCGTTCCATGTTATGCTTCCGACATCAAGGATACTGGCATTAACAGAAAGTTTTTCATTCACCTGGTAGTCTACTCCCAGATCGAATGCAAACCCTGGATTTTTAGTAATTCCTCTGGGATCAAATACATCCTTGTTGTTCTTGATCTTTGAAGAATAAGCATAATCAACATGGATGTCCGATACAGCTGTTAAAGCATATGTGGCAGGGTCAGTTGTTAATGTTACTTTCGAATTTTCTGTATTTAATGCAGCAGCGCCGTACAAATATTTGAGTCTTACACCTATTTTAAGCTTTGAATTAATCTCTCTGGCGTATCCTAAAGCGGCTTCACTATAAACAATCCCATATGCCTTAGCGCCACTAATTTCAACCGTCTTTCCGATGAATGGAGCATTTCCGTTTATCAGTAAAGACATCAGATCTTTGGTGTAATGAAAGTTTGCTGTTCCTTTTACATTTAGAGAAAAACTAATATAACTTTTTCCTGTTTTGAATCCAAATGCAGCAATTTCTTCCTGTACAGTAACGCCTATGTCATTGTTGCTTCCCATTGCTTTTAAAAGTTTATTCTGGTCAAAGACAAGAGAATCATCTGCTCTTTTGGTAAATGCATCATTATAATTAAAACCACTATTGTGATATGATGTATAAAAGGACGAGATGGCGGGGACACTCAGATAAAATTTAAACCCCGGCATAAAAGCAGGATTTGCGTATGAAGCCTGAGGAATCTGACGCATGTAATAAACTGTTCGTTCATTTTGTGCATTCAGACCTGATATGAATAATGCCTGTGACATAAAGAGCACGACTACAATTTTGAGATAGCTTGTTTTCATGGTTTACCGGATTATTTGGATTGTAATTTAGCTTTTGCCCGGATAGCTATTTTTGAATCAAAATAATAGCTATCGTAAATTTTAACCAGACCATTGTTGGTCGTATTTAGAATAACCTTAAGGATGATCTTTTTTGAATTTTTAATCTTAGTTATTCTCGTTTGATCATACACTATATCAGGGAACTGGTATGTGGTTGGCGTTGTAGTTTTATAGTCAGGAGCTCCGCTTAACAAAGCCGGTTTAAGGATTTCAGAGAGCGGTTCTGTAAACATGGCATCGAGGACATTGTAATTTTGATCTGTAAAATAGGCCTGAAGTTTAACGCCAAGTGGAAATCCATTGGTTGTATTTATTCTAAGAGCCATGCTTTCAAGCTGATCAATATCTTTAAGATCAAAACTTAGTGTATCCTGAAATGTAAAGTTATTGATACTGGCAAAGAACTTGAGCACGATATCCATATTCACATTCAGCGCACTCTTATCCGAAACAAAATTGAGGGTACCAGCACCTAGAGGATTTGTTAATGCATTGGCAACCAAAACAATTTTGTTTGGGGAGATATTAAATGCATCTGAAATATTTGGATTAGTCGATGCAGTCGTGGTTGTTTTTGTCTGACCAAAGATAGTGGGTGCTCCTGCGTCAATGATGTTGGCAGTAGGAGATGCAAAGAGATTTATTGGAACATCATGAGGTGTATTACTATCGGAATGTGCGTTAAATGTAGTTGCGGTAAACCTGACCGGAATGCCAAAACTATTGTCAATGTTCACATTCAGGCTGATAGCTCCCGGAGCGAATTGAAAGCCACCTCCTAAATTGGTCTTGAAAACAGAAATATCCACATTCTGGCTGAGATTGGAATTGAACTGCCCAAGGTTGCCATACATACTGGCAAATTGTAAGCTGGTGATTCCCAATGGCATGTTCATAGTGTAATTTGAAAGCGTAGGATTTGTGTTTCCCTGCATTGTCATATTAAGATCAAAATGAATGGTATTGGAAACACCGGTTACGGTTTTGAGTATCAGAATGCAATTGGTGAGATCAACATTTACAACAGCATTAGGTGCAATTTGAGAAATATTTATTGTAGGAATGACTATTTTTTGGCGTGTAGTTTTGTTAATGATATTAGGGGCCTGGATTGTGATAGTAGCTGATTTATTGAAGTTGGTATTTATAGGAATTCTGATTGTACCCGATTTAATATAGATCGAATCCAGCTTTTGTGTTGCATTTGCTAAGGTTAAGGGCACATCTGATGTAAAGGATGTTGAATATTGCTTCCCGGTCGATAGATCAATCACCGGACTTGTGGTCTGAAACGAGTAATTTTGAACGGGTAAACTCTGATCAGGGATCTTCATCAATAGATCAGCTGTCTGTGAGGTCATGTTTTTAACACTGTATACAAATGATACCAATCCCTGGGCATCTGTTTGAAGTGCACTGTTCTGATTGGTGAGAACATCTCTTAATGTGATATGTGATGTAACCAGAGGGACTGCCCATTCACCGTTATACACCGGACTGGTCATTTTGTTGAAGTCATAATCTGATGGCTTTATGCATGATTGAATCATGCAAGCCCCAATAATGGAAAATAGAAGTAATTGTACTTTCTTCATGACGAATAGTATTAATTTGATACTTTAATAATGACAGAAGGATTTACTACATCAAAGGTAGTCACTAAAAGTGCCTATACGTACTATTTGTGAATTTTAAAAGTTTAAAAGGTATACTTATAAGCATTTAAAACTTGCTTTTCTACCGTAAGGATTAATACTGAGCGTGATCCATCTATTGGTATAATTGCAGGAGGGCAGTCACTTGAAATTGAAGGGAATTCTCTTAATATCCCCAATGAGTTAAAAAGCAATAAGCGGCTATTACCTGAAGTAATTAAATAATATTTCTTATTGTCTGGAGCAATAAAAATCAATGGTTGAAAACGTGGAAATGATGACAGATCATATTCGTAAATGATCTCTCTCTGGAGGTTGAAAACTGTAAATCGTGCCTGATCTAGAAAAATATAATCTGATTTTCCAATGTTTTCATATTGATCTATCAGAAAGAAAGGATGCGTAATTACAGTTTCAAAAGGTAGTTTATCAAAAGTTCCATTTTTGCTGACGTACAATAAATCTCCATCAGCTGCTGCACAAACAATGTCTCCTTTAAAAGATAAACGGTTTGGCCAGATTTGAGTGTTTGAAGAGATGGCTGGTACTTTATCAAAGTTTCCTGATAAAAAACCCTTCATATCTGTGATTTTGATACGTCCGGCTTCATCAATAATTGTAATCAGTTTCCGTCCATTATGGTCTATGATTTCAACGGGTTTTATTACACGTGCTTTTGTTTCAACAGGGTTCCATCCTTCCAGCTTCTTCCCTTTAATTGTAATTGCTTGAATATTGTTCTTTGAGGTTGCCAGAAAGAATGTAAGACCCTCTCTCCCTGTCGAATAAGCAGTTAATCCGTTGGTAGCATTAAAAGGTATTTTGAGAGGGAACCCATTTTCATATTCACCATTAGTCTTTAGAAGGTATATCAATTCTGATGAATTGAATACTATACATTTGTGTCCCTGGAAATCAATAATTCTTAAATCTCCCAGAATATGACCACCTGTAATATGGCTCCATTCAACTCCACCCTTATCGTTGATGCACCATATTTTGTTATTTCCATCAATCAAAAATGAGTAAAAACCTTTCTCTGTCTTAACTACCAGCGGACCACTTCGAACAGTACCAATGTATGAAACCCACACCGGAGATTGTTGATTTGTAATTTGTTCGGTAGATAAAGGAGTGTTTGCGACCTGACTCGTAGTGTCATTTGCAATGCAGATGCTGGTGTAGAACAGTTTGTTTTCTAATGAAAATTCAGTAGAAAGAAGTTTTGCAGATCTGATCGCATGCATTATCGGGTATTTTTGTTTGTCTCCCGGTAAGAGTAAAGTTGAAATATGTCTGATTATTTGAGTTAAATCTGAATATACCCAGATATTGGAAGTGCCTGAGATATAGTTTCTGAAGTTTTGAAATGCCGGTGATGTGGAAAGCGTATTTTTTGAAGTATAACTGCTTAAAAAAGCAGTCATTGCATTCACAGATCGTGCAAAAACAACATAATCTCCGGCCAGGGCAAAATAGTATTTTTTTGAGTCAGGAAAGAGATTGCCATATATCAATGGTAACAGTGAAGGGTATTCAATGACATGGATTGTGATCCCATTGAAAAACATGGAATTTCTCTTGGCTAAGATTGAAAGTGATGCTTCTGTCTGACCGGGACTACTGGTTTTAAAATAAGCATAAACATTCTCTTCTTCAGATAATGAAAGGTTGTTTGTAATGGCAATGCCCATTTCGTCTTTCATCCAACCTGTTAAGACTTGTTCGGCATTGATATTAAGACTATCCGAAATGGCTTTGAGTTTATTTTCAAAAACATATAATTTTGATTGTTTCTTTAACTGAAACTTTAACCGACGAAATATAGTCTTATAATCTTTGAACCCAATATTGATAAATGCTGCAGTATTACCAGGCAGGAGACTATCAACAGTACTTGGTCTTGTTTTTTGATCGTTAAAAAGATTGAGATATGTGTTTGAAGAATCACCAACTGATGAAAATCCGTTCATCAGAATTTCTTTTTCTTTGATCAAAATATCAAGTTCGGTCCAGTCGCTGAATCTGTTGATGCCTGAAATGGTAGAGAGACTTTTGGTATCGAGTTGATTATTGAGCAGGTTGGGTAAATTATGATAATTTACATAAAGAACAGCATGCGCTTTTAAGCTCTCTGTATGGCTTACTCTGACAAATGCACGTTGTTTTGCAATACTTTCTCCTGATTGAAGCATCAGGATCGCTTCGTTAATCAGACTAGTATTATCGGAGGCAAAAAGGATACCCTGCATTAAAACAAGATTTATAACATTGTCTTTTTGAAGTGAACCTCTCGGGTTTTTGAAAATTATCTTTCGAATACTGACACCTGCAAAATCGCGGATTAGAATTTGAATATTGGATCCAAAGTATTTATTAATGAATGGATTTAAATTATTATCATGGATTTTATGACCTGTTTGGATTGTAAAAAGAAGACCGGCTCCACCTTCGTGCAGAGGATGGAGTGAAATATATAAAGGATATTTTTTTATTGTATAATCAAATCCTGCATTTTGAGATGCTAATTTGATAAAGTTATTAAACTTTGATCCGAGATTTTCGTATTCTTTTTCCCGAATGAAGTTCTTCCAAATCTGGCTACTGGAAATTAATGGCCATGTTTGATTTAAATTTTTGACTTTTAATATTATGGCAGCATCGCTTGGTATTGCATTGATAGCAGGAACCTCTTTTTGTGACCAATAAAGATTATAAAAGAAGGGTGATGCAATCAATACAATTATGATTAATACCGTTATAATTGCAAGTATCGGTTTAAGCTTAAGGAGAATTAAAAGTTTTTTACGTATACCGGTCAAAGTCTTGAATTTGGAAATCAAAGTTACGAATGGAATTTGATTCGAAGCGTTTCTTTATTAAGAAACTGTTTAAATTTAGTTTTTTCTTTTGCCCGTAGGGCATAAATGACAATAGAAATGCAATTTCCCCTCTTATTTTGCCCGTAGGGCATTAACATTAACATTAAAAGTTAATCCCCTACGGGGAAAAGAATTATATTTCAGCCCTTTCTATTGTCATTTATGTACTACGGACAATTTTATACAGTTTCTAATTAAAAATAAACACGAAAATTTAATTGCTGTTCAGAAGAGCGATAATGGAGTTAATAATTGAAAAGTTAACCGATGGAGCGGTGAAACCCCGATTTCTATAATTGCTTGTCTGTGCGATTTTGTAGGATATCCTTTGTTTTTGTTCCAATTGTAATGCGGATATTGTTTGTGAAGATCTTCCATAAGGTTATCACGATAAGTTTTAGCAAGTATTGATGCTGCAGCTATTGACTGAAACCGTGAATCTCCTTTTATAAAACAACAATGTTGAATTCCGGGGTAAGACTTAAATCTGTTTCCATCAACAAGAAGTAATTCTGGTTGTTGGTCGAGTAAACTCACCGCTTTATGCATTGCACAATATGTTGCCTGAAGAATATTTATTTCATCAATCTGATTATTATCAATGACTCCAATTGCCCAGGCCAATGCGTTTAGTTTAATCCTTTCGCAAATTCTGTCACGTTGTAACGCAGTTAGCTTTTTAGAATCGTTCAACTCAGGATCATTAAATCCTTCCGGTAATATTACTGCTGCTGCTACGACAGGTCCTGCCAGACAACCTCTTCCGGCTTCGTCAATACCGGCTTCAATTAAACTATCCTGAAATTTAACCTTTAAAGGTTGAATGGGTAAC
>Ga0209538_1001220_pt1 | contig 13780 bp, 38 predicted proteins | sample BarGraNGADG00211_2_FD_184492 | JGI IMG/M metagenome (GOLD analysis project Ga0209538, IMG submission 184492) | Arctic peat soil microbial communities from Barrow, Alaska - Barrow Graham LP Ref core NGADG0004-211 (SPAdes) (version 2) | ecosystem: Environmental > Terrestrial > Soil > Wetlands >... | reverse complement strand
GAGGTTTGCCCTCGTGAACTCGGCTGAAGTCATCTCTTTCATGCCAACCTCACTGCTGCAAGAAGACGTACCACGCCCCGATCATCGCTCCGGCGACGATGAGGACGGCGACCACCGACACGACGAAGAGGACCACCAGCATCAACCCGCAGCCGTAGAACTCAGGTTCCTTCATGTTGTCCCTGCAGTCAGGAGAGGCAATCCCCCCTCGTCCATCCACTCGCCGAGCGTCTGGCCCGACTGCAGCACCGTGTAGGGCATGAACTCTCGCTCGAGCGTCGTGTCGCCTCCCTCAATGAACTCCAGTTTGGCCTTGATCAGCAGGACGTTAGCCCTCCACCTGCGCCGCCACTCGGCCTTCACCTTGTCGGCGGGGTCGTAGACGCGGCCCCAACTGCCCCCGCCCTTCGTGTACTGGGCCTTCACCTCTTCGAGGGTGGGCTTGCGGATCACGAACCGGAAGAGGTGACCTCCCAGCGTGAACTGAAGCGTGTCAGCTTGCGGCTCTGTGCCCCATGCCATGCGGTTGCAACCGTGCTTGGCGAGGATCCCCGTGATTTCGCCGCGAGACGACTCCACCGTGACTTTCGTTCCCTCGGCGTACCTCACAGAGCCTCTCCCGCCTTGAGGGCCTCTGCTTTGCGGTGAGCCCAGAAAACTGCAGCCAGAGCTTCTCGACCGATCTCGATGGGCTCCTCGGGCTCGATTTTCACCTTGAACTCCGCACCACAGCCGCAGCTCACCCAACCCCTCTGGAACGAGATGTCCTCGATGCGGTGACCAGAAAAATGCGACTTGTTACTCATGTGGATCGCTCGGGACGAGGGCAATATCGCAAGCATCGGCTACCCAGCGCAGGATGTCGCCGTACTTGGCTGGTGTGAGCACGTCCAACGCATCCGCGGTGCGGCGCATGTGGTTGGGGGTGGGCCACCCATTCGCCTTTCGATGCTCCTCCCAATCCTTCGGCTCCGCGTCCACGCTCACGGCGTTGGCGGGGAGCCGGATGCCCTCGATCAACTTGGCATCCGCCTCGTGGCAGGCGGGGTTGTGATCAGAGTGCGGGATGCCGTTGTTGCGAACGCTGATGAGAAGGAGGTCCAGCGTGGCCTCGGGAGTGGTCACAGGAGATCCCCCTGTCCCTGCACGAGACGCAGGGCGAACATCATGGCGTGGGCCCACGTGTTGCCGGAATGGCCGGTGTCCATCTCGGGCATGAGCGTCTCCATCAGGGCGTACTTGTAGCCGTTGAGCTTCGAGTTGATGGCGTCGAAGGCGCGCAGGCGGTTCTCGGGGGTGTCCTCCCACTTCAGGGTCCCGTCCTTGGCCTCCCATTCGTACGAGGATCGCTTCTTGGCCTCCTCCGTGGGCCCCTTGATCTTGGCGGCCTTCAGGGCCTTTCCGAACTCGGGATCCATGGCCCGCTTGTACAGACGTCCAGCCTCACTGCAGGCCACCATCTCGTACGCCTCGCCGTTCCAGCGGAAGTCAGAGTCCTCTGAACGGAAGCGGTCGATACGGCGCTTTAGGGGATCAGGGAGAGCGTCGTACAGAGCGTCGAGCTTCTCCTTGCCCTTCTCGAACTCCTCGTGCTGACGGATCTGGTTCTCGGCGATCCAGTAGGCACTCTCGACTTCTATCTCGCGCTTGGTCTTGTACACGACCGGCAGCCAGTCTTCCCCGACGAGGAGGCTGATGCCACGGAGCGGGAACCCGAGACCAGCTCCCCAGATCCTGACTGCCATGCCTGCGGACGCAGGGATGCCGACAGGCCACATGCCAAAGGACGTCCAGCCATCCTCGACCGTGAACTCGACCTCGCCGCCGACGATCTTCCACTCCTTGAGAACGAGATCTTCGTAGTCGCGATCTGCCTCTCTCTCGGCGGCGCGTTCCTTGGGGTTCGCGAGGATGATGGGGTACTTCATGATTGACCTCCTTGTTGTGCAACATTGTGGGGGTGGCGAAACGCGCCGTCAAGGGCGAAGGGGATGCTTGGCGAGCCATTCGGATGCCCATGGGTCGTACTGGGCGACCGTCAGCACCGCCCCGCGTGTCGAGTCCAATGCCGCCCGCAGGCGGTCAACCTCCCCGAGGAGCCAGACCACCATGTCGGCGTGATCGGGCCACACCAGATCGTTCCCGGGGTGAGCTTTCTGCCACCGCTTGATGCCGCGCATGTCGGCCCTCCAGCGAAGGTCGAAGGACGCCTTGCGCTCTTCGTCCTCGGCGTCGAAGTGCGCGGCGCTCACCCCGGGATTGGCCTGTCCGAGGCGGAAGGCCCCGCGCACCAGATCCCCCAAGTCGGGATAGTCGCCAACCACGTTGCCAGTGGAAAGATCCCAGAGCTTCATTTGTCCTCCTTCACCACAGGCACCATGTCGTACAGCTCCTGCTCCTCGATGGCGTAGCTGTCATAGCCGTCGGGGTCGAAGAGGCCCTCCATGTCGAGAGGCTGCGCGACGGCGGCAAGCAAGCGCACGAGAACTCCGCGACGTCCATTACGGATCTCGTTAGCCATGCGCTCAATCTCCTCGGGCCGGATGCGCCGAGCCGCCCATTCGAGTCTCAGGTTCGCGATCTGCTTCTCGTCCCATGAGGAGCCTTCACGGTCGTAGCGTTCCAGCGACTCGCGGGCGCTCTCGATGCCCCGCTCGCGTTCCTTGGTTGCCAGAGCGGTGGCGTACTCGAGGGCCAGCTCTCGGGAGGTGAAAAGGGCCAGCACCCGGTAATCGGAGTAGCTGCCCTGCGTGACCATGTAGACATTCATGATTACCTTCTCGATCTTGCTTACCACCCCAACGGGCAAATCCGTGCTCACGATCACCCTCATTCCTTCCCACTCCCAGTCCGCCACCTCCGCTTCGCCCTCGATCACCGTGCCATCGCTATAGAAGGCGCGGATCTTCATCCCTCCTCCGCCGTCCATTCCTTCAATGACGAAAGGGGGATGTAGCGATAATCGTGGCAACTGATCTCCAAAATCAGAACACCGTCCCTCACCCAGTGGGCGATGGCGTGAACGCCCTCGGTTCTTCCGCTGGTCCAGCGAAGAGTGATGTAGCTCATCTGTCCTCCGGCCATGGGTTGCCCTTCAGCACCTGCCCCAACCCGTAGGAGTCGACGTGGGACCAGATTGGGCGAGAGTCGCGGCTGACGTGGATCTCCTTGATGATCCGCTTCCTCTCCTCCTCAACAGCATCGGTGATTGTCTTCTCGACCAAGGCCCAGAGCGACTCCTTCCGAAAAAGCCCATCCCCCACCTCCCTCTCGATGATGAAGCGCTCCATCTCCTCGCGGATCGTGGCTACCACTTCCTGTTCTCCTCCCAGTGATAGGCGAGGACGTGGCGGCTACTCGGGCACTTCTTGATGTCGCAATCCCCGACTGCGTGCCCACTGTCCAGCCACGTCTTCGCCTTGCCCTTGTAGACGAGCGTGCCGTCGTCGGGGATCTCATAGGAGAGGCAGCCCACTACGAGGGCGCGGGCCTGACGGTAGGGAGTCTCGGGGATCCGCCAGACTCCGTCATCATTCATGAAAGTCAGATCATCGCGAGTGACGGGAACCCACCAGTCCCCGTCGTCGTTCATGTAGGGGCCCAGATCGCCGTGGATCGTCATGACAGGTGGATCCTGATCTCGAACCCGTACTCGTCGTCGAAGAGGAAGGCGACGGATGCGACCTTGCCCGAAAACCAGCCATAGGTGATCGAGTCTCCCACGACGGGAAGGCGCATCCATGCGGGCCAATCGATCTCGACGGTGAGGGAAGCCGCGCTGGCCCCCGCCGCTTCCACTCCCTGCGCCCGCAGCTCCTCGTAGTGCTTTTGGATCTCGAGCCCGTGAGGGTAGACGTAAACCTTCACCTCGTCACCCGGATCGTGATCGTGCTCGGGCCCACGAGGTATTCCCTCTTCTCAAGCGGATCCGTCTGCGTCGTGACGTCGACGTAGTCATTGTCCATGGAAAAGTTCACATCGCTGACGAGTTCGTCGTACAGAGGGACGAGGTGCCCATCACTCGCCTTGGCGTACATGATGACGAGACGGCCTCTCTTGGCGGCACGGCGAAGATTGCTGATCTCCGCCTCGAGTTCGGCAAGTTCAGCCGAGAGCTGGGCGATCTGTTGCTTCTTGCCCACCTTGAGGAACCCTCCCTTTCGGATCTTGCTCATGCGATCCCATCCTTCTGGACCCACCGTGGGTTTATCGAGTCGCCACTGACGTTCACGAGCCCCTGACGCCGAAAGCGACGGCGAAGCATCTTGATCAGCCGCGAGCGCCCCTTCATTCGGTGCTCGATCTGCCAGATGAGGTCGCGGTCAGCGCTGTTCGCGGCCAGCATGTCGAGTTCAGCCTGATGAAGCGCCGCGTCCGTCCGCCAGCTCATGCCGGGCCGCCTTCCGCCGCGAGGACAGCGAGGATGGCGGCGGAGTCGAGCATCCACTCGCCAGCGTGCTCGGCGGCCTGTTCCTTCGTGTGGGTGGACGGTCCCTGAATGAAGGCCGAGTCGGTCATGTAGACGATGGCGAGCGCCCGCGCCAGCGAGTCTGGCGTCACGATCACGCCGTCGGCGGGGAGGGCGAGCGCAGCCTTCAGCCGTTCGTATGCTCCCTTCCAATCGCAGGTGCAGTCCCACGGGAACTCGGCACCCTCGCCGCAGGAGGGCAGGTGTCCGAGACGCAGAAGCAGATCGGTCCGCAAGTGTTCGAGTTCAGCCTCAGCCGTCGCCAACGCGCCATCGGCCAGCGTGCTCATGCCGTCCCCTTCATCTCGCCCTCGGCGTCTTGGGGAGCTTGCTGATGATCAGGTCCCTCTGCTTCTGGGCCATGTTCCCGATGGCGTGATCACCGGGGAGGTAGTGATACCCGCTCACACCCCTGTACTCCCGCACCACCACCACCTTTCCTTTCTCAGCCACGAACGCATATGCCTTGGGGCCAGCGAACACCTCGTCGATCACCTCCTCGACTTGCTGCGCCGCCAACCGCTCTCTTCGGTCCTTCTGGTACTGGGTGTCCTGCTCCTTGGTGCGGGTCATGGCTGGCTCCTCGGGTCGTCGATCAGGTCGAGGATGTACCGGACGCCCATCGCGGCAACCTGCAACGCCTCGTGACGGGCTTCCGGCGAGCGTCCCGTATCGTGGCAAACGTGCTCCCACAGTTCGGGGTCCAACTCCTCGCGGATGACGGCCCATCCTTCGTGCGGGCTGTGCATCGGAGCGTGCTTGGCCCGCGCCCTGCCGACTTCCTCACGCAACTCGTTCAGCACCCGATCCAGCGCGTCTTGCTGCCGTCGGTGGGCGGGGGTCGGCTCCTTCGGCTGGGCGGGGTACGGATCGTAGATGGGCGGGCACGACGGACCGTGCATCCCGCACGGGGCGAGGTACGGCTCGGCCCAATCCTGCCGGGCACACGCGCTGCAACGGCAATGACGACCGTGCGTCAGGCGAGGCTTGCTCTCGTCGGTAGTCATCAGATCAGGATCGAGCCCGGGATGGTCTTCTCGATCCTTTGCAACCTCTCCTCGATAGCAAGCAGGGCATGAACCTTCGCCATCCCAAGAAGCAGACGCACCGCCTCCTCATCGGGAGGCATCAGCGGATTGATCAATCTCTCGACTCTAGCAACCAGATCAAATGCCTTGACGTAGTGATCCACGGTCAGCCTCGTGTAATCAGGGAGTCGAGGTAGGCTCGGTCACCGATGATCTCGTCCGTCAGGAGTTCGAGAGGAACGAAGTACCAGCGACGCGGCCGGTGATCCGAGGGACTTTGAAACGCCTTCATCTCATGCTTGCTGTACGCCACCCCTGCAGCCGTGAAGTGGAAGTTATCCACGAGGCAGACCGCGATCTGGCCCTTCGGAACCTGATCCCACGTCGGTTGGGGAGACGGGGTTCCGTGGACCACGAGCCAAATCTCCTTCGACTCGCCGAATGGATTGATGTAGACACCCATGATTGACCTCCTGTTACTTGAGATTGAACCCGGCCAATCCGCCGACCAGCGAGTCTCGGGTGAACATGACGCTCCCATCCGACTGCAGGATCCCCGCCTCGACCGGCTCGAAGATCGCCTCATCGAGAGGCACGACACCAAATGAACAGTTGGTCCAGCGGCACACATCTACGTCCTTGGGACCGTACTGGACATACCAGACATCTTCAGTTGGCCGCTGGGGGGCGGGGTGGTGGGCGGCGGGGTAGCTCTTCAGTTCGTCCTGCCATTCCTCCTCGGTCCAACACACCTCGTCGACCACCTTGCGAAGATAGCCGCAGCCTTCGGCAGTGATCGGTGTGCCGTCCTCGAACTTCCTCCGGTAGAAGCTCGACGTCTCGTAGACATAGTCACCCACGACCGGGTGGCGGAGCCGCTTGCTGATCCGCTCCACCATGGGAGCCGGATTGCCCACGAGAGTCGCCTTGGCGAGGAGCTGCGCCATCTGGCACAGGGCGCGCCTCCACTCGAGCGACTCCTGATCCAGCCCGAGCGGGTTCATGTGACTTTTCAAGGTTGACCTCCCCCGGGGCACTCATCGGCCCAGTGGAGTTGACGCATGGTTCGAGCAGAGATCACCCCACCGTGCTGATCGCACTCAGCCTTGGCCCCCTCGCCCACAAGCCCACACGGCTCCTTGATGCAGGGGCAGGCGTCCTCTAGGGGATGTCCGCTCCATGAGCGCCCGACGTGCATCCGGTAGTCCGTCCTAGCATGCCGGATCGGATCGATGTTCTCAACATTCAAGGTTGACCTCCGGTGTGACAGGTGTGATGCCGTGTGACAGCCAAATGTGACGGTGTGACGGCCGTGTGACAGTCACACAATGGGGGTGTGACACGGGGATGTCAAGCAACATTCGTTCGTGTTGGGGAACTTACGGATGGTCAGGTAGAATATTTCGACGCCGCTCGACACCCTACAAAGCCCCGCTGGACTTTGAAAGGGTGGGGCACCCCTGAGCGTGGACTCACCTATTATCCCGCAACATAGGATATTCACCACGAACGGATAGCATTGATTAGTCACCACTTAGGTTAATGCCCACGCTCAGCACCCACTAATATCAAGTGTTGTGTAACACCTGAGCGTGCCCGCATGCACTCTCGACCCCCATCCAGATGCTCCCACAGTGCCCCTAGGATGCCCTGAGAGGCCCGAACCGTGCTCAGGGTGTGTTCTGGCATGGTCGAAGGGCAATAGGCGCGGGAAAGGGCGACTAGCTGGGGGCAGGGGTAATGTTCAGTAACATTGATCTGGCGGGCTACGCTGCACGCTCACGCTCGCCACGTGAGGCGTAGAGCGAGGTAGTACGTGAGTCTCTAGTAGGTGACTGGGATGGGCGCGGCGATGTAGGTCGAATGTGGGGAATGCGGTTATCCCTTCTCTCGTGAGGGTGGCGACCCTGCACCCTACGCCACGCTCCACGTATCCAACCTGATCCCTGATCTTGGGGGCTTGACAACCCAACACGATCCGTCCATCCTACGGGGTGCAGGGACGCTGCCCGGAGCGAGGTAGAGCCTATCGAACACGATAACGAACCGGCCCGAGCGGGCGTGGGGTTGTCGGTTCCCCCACCCGCGCGACCCATGAGGTCCGCGTCACGCTCGATCCACTCCACACTCGATTGGAGGTCAACACCGCTATGGTCGAGGACGCTCGCGGAACTGACTTGCAAGGTCCACCCCGCTCACGCCCCGATACGAACCCCGACGCCAGCAAGGCCGGTCCCACTCCCCGCACACGGGAGCCTGACCTGTGCCTGAGAAGGTCTGGAAGCTCGGTCACGTCGCGGCACCAGCCGCCTGATGAGTCCACCCGAGAGGGTGGCCGAAACGTGAGGACACAATGAGCGGCCCCGCTACCCCGGCATCCCTCAAGAGCATCCCATGCCACTATTGCGGTTCGATAAAGTCGATCCGCTGGATGCAAGGTGGCATCGTCTATTGCCTAGTCAATGCCAAGTGCGCGGCCAATATCCCGCTCTCGCCCCTCGGCCGTCCGTTCATTGACACCGCCGAGAACGTGGACGCGGGCCTCGCGCTCGCCAACGACGAGTGCTTCTGCGTCACGCCGACCGTCGCCACCAACGAATACGGCGAAACGTGGTGCTCGGTCTGCGGTGAGCGCCTCCTTCTTGATGCCTGACTCTCGCCCCTCCCCTCACGTGAGCCGCCAGATAGCGGCTCAGGCGAGCGGATGAGCCGCTTACATGGAGGTCAACATGAAGCGTATTCCAGTCAACGCCCCGAACGCCGACTCTGCTGAGGTCGCCCTTCGACGCGAACTCACAAAGCGCGGCATCGCGTTCTCCAGCATCGTCGTGGAAGACTCGCCCGTGACGCTCCCCGACAACAAGGTGGCCCTGACGGTCACCTTCCCGTCTGGCCCCATCTCCACCTTCATCTGCATCGTCACCCGCTGACTCTCACGTGAGCCCTTCATGAAGGGCTCAGGCGAGCGCCAGACTGGTACTCACATGGAGGTCAACCATGCTTTGGGTCGATTGGTTCAAGGTCACCATGCAAGGGACGCTCGCGGCGTTCTGGATGATCGCTGCCGCAGTCGTCCTCTTCGCGGTTCGCTGATGGACACGATCAAGGCGGACATTCAGGCGCTCGCCCTCGTGTTCGCTTGTGTGCTGGGCTGCATGCTCGCGGCCCTGCTGCTGAACCGGGCGTTCGACGCCCTGATGGGAGTATTGTCATGACCCGTAAGCACTTCGCCGCCATCGCTGCCGCTCTCAAAGCCACCAAGCCCGAGAACCTCCCGATTGATGCCTTCAATCGAAGCGCCTTCGAGGCGGGCACGTGGGACGCATGGTCCGCAACCGTGTTCAGCGTCACGGATACCGTCGCCCAGTTCAATCCCAACTTCGACCGCGACCGGTTCCTGACCGCATGCGGCCTGTTCTCCGCGTTCTGACTCTGCCGCCTGCCCCTTAGGGGCAAGCGAGAGTGCCAGACAGGTACTCAATGGAGGTCAACATGCCCCTAGAGCCTGCTGATGAATGGCTCACCCGCCTATTCGAGGATGAGTATTGCGGCGAGTGTGGCGGCGATGCCCCGCACCATACTGCCATTCCATTCATGGGCAACTGGTTTGCCCGCTGCGACTATCCGTCCGACGTGGACGGCAATCAGCACCCGATCATCGCTGCGTTTCGCGAAGAACGTGCGGCTGAGGTCGTGGCCGAACGCGAGGCAAGGCTTGATCGGATCGCGGCCGTCTATCCCGAGGCCGCAGCCGAAGCGCGCCGCATCTGACTCTGCCGCCTGCCGCTTCAAGCGGCAAGCGAGAGCGCCAGACGCTCTATCTTGGAGGTCAACCATGATCAATCCGTGGGACGTTGACGAAGACGCCCCGTGTCTGTGGCCGGGTGGCTGCAAGGGTAGGACGCCCATCGCTGGCAACTACTGCCCAGAGCATCGCGCCGCGTTCTATGCGCGGCTGGACGAACCAGCTTCCGTAACGTCCGCCACGCCCATACGCGGGCAGCCCGGCGCGGCCGACATGAGCCCCGAGGCCGTCGCAGCCCGCAAGCTCGCGAAGGTGCGCGAGGCCGAGGCCATCGCATGGGTCACCGCCTATCGCGGTTCGTGGGGCCTGCCGCTCGACATCCGTGCTTCCGAAAAGTGGGGCACGAAGTACATGCACCTGACCGAACGTCAGGTCAATGCCCTGTTGGCTGGCAGGGATCGCGACATTGCTCGCAACGCCGAGGTGGCGAATGCCGCCACGGATCCCGTAACGATCTGGCTCAAGGGTCTGACCGGCCACACTGGCGGGTTCCTCGCCTCCCTGATCGAACAGGTCAAGCGTGGAAGCACCCTGAGCCCTCGTCAGCGCGAGGTGGCACAACGGATCATGGACGAGCAGAAAACCCGTCCTGCTATCACCATCGGCCCCTCGCAGCCTGTTGCCGGGATCACCGAGGGCATGTATCGCGACCCTCAATCCGAAACGATCTGGAAGGTCGTCAAGGCAGTCCACGGATCCGGTCGCCTGTACGCGCAGCGGCTCGTGATCGAAGACAAGTCGGGCCGGTTCGAATACGCGGGCGGCGCAATCCGCTCCCTCAGGGTCGAGTGGAAGATGACTCTGGAGCAGGCCAAAGAGTTCGGCAGCCTATATGGCTTCTGTGTCCGGTGCAGTGCAACGCTCACCGATGACGCTTCAATCAAGGCGGGCATCGGCCCCATCTGTGCAGGGAGGTTCTAGTGGCTACCACCTACGGCAAGAGCTACCGCTTCAAGATTGTGACAATCGCGCCCGACGGGTCACGGCGAGATACCGGCGCCTTCAAGACGCTCCCCGAAGCTGAGGACTACGTCCGGCTGCGCGAAGCGGACGCGCCGCACGGCCTGACCCCCGGCTACACGCTTTCGATTGAGCCAATCTCATGAAGCAAGTCACGGCCAACGCACCCTCATCTTCCCTCGCCGAAGAAGCAGTCCGCGCCGAGCTTGGCAAGCGCAGCATCGCGTTCCTTTCGGTGCAGGCCCGCCCCACGGCCCCGCGACCAGACAAGGGGGTCGCCATCGTGGTCACCAAGCCCGCAGGCAAGCGCTCCACGTTCATGGTCCGCATCATCCTCGCTGAGGAAGTCTGATGGAACCACTCGCGAAGGCCGAGGCAGAGGTCAAGGCTGTCTGCGACGGCTACATCGTCCAGATCAAGGCGGACATCGACAAGGGCACCTTTGGCGTCGTGCTCGTCCGCCGCCCCCATCCCAATCACCCCTACGTGACGTGGTACTGGGCAGTCGCAGACACGTCCGGCAACCCCGTCATGTCTCGCACCGGAGCCATGCTCTGGTCCGGCCACTACTTCACCACCTATGAAGAGGCCGTTGAGGACTTCAACGGACGGAGGAACCCATCGTGATCGGATCCATTCTTCTGTGCGACCGCTGCGGCGATACCGGCGGCGCTCTTCCATCCGGCAGCGGGATCGAGTCTCGGCTGGCTCGCAACCGGGGAACCATCCGCCGGGTGAAGCTCGGGCGCACGTTCAGCGGCAAACCACGCTACTTCGTCCCCGATACCGGCCGCCTCTCGTCGCTCGACCTGTGCAAGCGATGCAATCGCCCCGATGTCATCACCGCAGCCCAGCTCGCACGCGAGTCCATCGCGAACAGCTACGGCGACCGCTTCGAACGAGCCTGAGCCTCACCAGTGCCACACAAGGTGGCACCGGCGAGCCCCAGACTGGGACTCACATGGAGGTCAACCCGATGTGCAAGAAGCACGGCATCACATTCAAGATCGTGTGCGGCGAAGAGGTCTGCGGCGAGTGCTGGGCCGACGAGTTTCTCGGCCCCGAGCCCACCCGCAGGCAGCGGCCACGGCGCGAGTTCGTGATGAAGATGCGCCACCATCGCGTCGTGGTGCGCTGACATGACGCGTAAGCGGCCCGACGTTCAGGCGTGCGGCGAGCGCCACGAGCCCTACCTACATTGCCTAGCCTGCAATCCGATCCCGCCTGAGCGCCCGGAGCGCCTGCAAGGGCCGGATGTGGGCGCCCGCGTCATGTACCGCTCGCCACGGTATCCGCAGTACGACGGCCCCGCCACCGTCACCGAACGGTCCTACGTGTGGGGGCCGGGCGATCCCTCCTACCACGGCGGGAGCCGACGCTATGACTGGAAGGTAATCCGGTTCGACACCGGCAAGAGCATGTGCGTCGATGACCCTGACTTGGAGGTGATCTCGTGACCCTGAGCCGCACGCAGCGCGTCATGATCGTCAACCCCGAGAGCGCCTACTACGGGCAGTTCGGGGCGATCACGGACACCTACCCGCACTCGCGGACCTACTTCGTGCGCCTCGACCGCACGGGTGCCGCGCTGGTATTCGGATGGAGCGAAGTAGTCCCTGCCCCATCCGGCAACAAGGGTATTGCATAATCCAACACGAACGTCCAGAATGGGCGCAGGAGGTCAACCGCATGAGCGAACGCTATACCGACCGACCCGGGGAGCCCTTCGGGGCAGCGCCCGATGAAGCCCACCCGTTCGTGGTGATGATCTACGAACGACCCTGCGTCAAGGGCTACGGCCCCCACGAGCATGTCCGCGAGGGCGTCCACAATGGGCTGTCCTTCGCGACGGCCGAGGACGCCCGCGCCTATGCCCTCGATCTGCAGGGCCGCTGGTTCGGCTTCGACCACTTCGACGTGGTAAACCTCGTCGATCCGCTCCGCTGCCGCTACGACGACTGTCCTGAGGGCCATCCTGTTGTACCCGAAGAGGATGACGGCGTGAACACTCAGCGCGTGACGTGCCCTACGTGCCGCGAAGACATGGGGCTCCCTTCAATCGAGGAGGCCGACTTCAATGGGTAAGGCAATCCCGATGGGCCGCACGCGGTCCGTCAACGATCCGTGGCTCACGATTGAGGATGGGGGCTGGAAGTGGCTGGTGCTGCAGGCTCACGTCGCCGACCCAGACCAGAAGCACGCCTCGTGGTTCTGCGCCGTGTCGAGCCCTTTCACCTTCGGCGGCTACGACATGGGCGACACCTACATCAGCGATGTGAGCGGCTTCGTCACCAAGCGGGATCCCAGCGTCCCTGACGAGGCTCTGCCCCTTCACCTCCGCATCGGTACGCGGCCAAAAGGACTTGCATGATGAACGCGGCCATTGGCGATCTCGTGGCCTACGAAGATCAGGCCAACCCGCGCACCGTCTACCGCGTGGTCCGCTACCGCGAGGTACCGAACCACCCGGGCTTCGGGGGCGAGTACGAACTGCGGAGCGTCGAAACCAACGAGACCATCTGGGCCGACCTGCGCCAGTTTGGCTGGACCCCTGCCCAGCGCTACGTCGAGGTTCCCATCCAGTATGGCGACAGCCGCGACGAGCCCGCAGGGGACAACCCATGGGGGACACCCGAATGAAGCGCTTTGTCCTCAACGTGGTCGAGGAGAAGCTCCACGACCACATCCTCGCGGAGTACATCGCAGCCCGTCAGGGTCGCGACCGCGCCCAGAAGGCGCTGAAACGCGTCAAGCGCGGCGACTTCACCGGCTGGAAGCGCGAGTTCGAGCGCGTACTCGCGATGGAAAACCTCGCCGTCAACCGCGAGTCCATCCGCATCCTCACCGACCTGAACATCATCCTACGGAGGTACTGAGCCATGATCTACCAGCCCCGGTGGTTCCCCGATCTGTCGAAAGCAGCTGGGCGACTCCCGACCGATCTGCACATCTACCGAGTCACCTATCGCACAACGCAAGGCGTCCAACGCGTGTTGAACGTGCAGGCCCACAATCCCGACGGCGCTCGCACTGAGGTCAAGCGCCTCGACCCCGAGTACGTCGTCAACGTCAAGCCGCCCCGCATCGTAGGCGAAGTCACGTACCGACCGGAGGTCACCCAGCCATGATGTCAGCACAGTTGATCAAGGACGTCTCGGACGTCGCAGCCTACCGGGCAGCCGAAGAGGGCAAGGTCCCGCTCCCCATCTGGGGCAAGCGTGATGCCGTCCACATCCCCTTTCTTGGGGACTACACCCCAGCCGGGTGGCGGCGGGCACTCTGGTCCGACTTCTACGAGACCCCACGCGTGGGCTATCCGTGGCGCAATGACGAGGAAGCCTACTTCATGGTGGATGCCAGCGGCTTCGGATCCAGCGCCGAGCCCGCGCTGACGGTCGAGGAGTTCAAGGACTTTGTCACCACTCCTCAGCGCCCATCTCTTGACTACGGCTGGGGCATCCGCGAGAGCGGCCAGTTCCAGATCGTGGTTGGTGCGTTCATCGCGGATCCCGCTTCCCC
>Ga0209538_1001218_pt1 | contig 13799 bp, 20 predicted proteins | sample BarGraNGADG00211_2_FD_184492 | JGI IMG/M metagenome (GOLD analysis project Ga0209538, IMG submission 184492) | Arctic peat soil microbial communities from Barrow, Alaska - Barrow Graham LP Ref core NGADG0004-211 (SPAdes) (version 2) | ecosystem: Environmental > Terrestrial > Soil > Wetlands >... | reverse complement strand
TAACCTTTGGTGTTCTGTTGCTAATCCTTCACGCAACACCTGCTCAATTCAGAACAGGATGGTTCATGGAATCTGTTATTTCCGCCTCAATTATTGTGCTTGTCATTCGCAGCAGAAGACCCTTCTTTAAGAGCCGGCCAGGTAAGTATCTACTCATCGCCACAATTTCTGTTGTTATTGCTACGCTTATCTTTCCTTTTACACCTATCGGGAAGATATTTAATTTTGTACCCCTGCCCATGTCGTTTCTTGTGATACTGGGGATCATTATAGTGCTTTATATTTTAATGGCGGAACTGGCAAAAAATATATTCTATAAAAAGATAAACTCTTAAGAGATTCATTCCGTGATATTGTATCATTTACACAGTTGACAAACATGATTTGCAGTATTTAATTAGCACCGAAAACGGATTTTAAAAGATTCAGCTTTGATGGACATATTGTGGGATTAGTAGTAAGTATTAATCGTCGCAAAATACGTCGAAGTAGAATTGAAAAGTCAACAGTTTAAATACCAGGAAAGGAGCAAAAGATAATGAAAAAAGTATATTTCTTTGTTGTGTTATTGTTGGCGCCGATCTTAGCCATAGGTTGCGGGCCATATGGGCCGATGGGTGGATGGGAACCCGGGCATATGATGAATTATGGCTTTGGATACGGAGGTATGTTTATGTGGCTAATATTTTTAATCGTTTTAGGTGTGGTGATTTATTTTATCGTTCAGACTTTAAAATCAAAAAATGTTGCCGGGCAGGCTCAGGATACGCCCCTGGATATTCTCAAAAGACGCTATGCCAAAGGCGAAATCACTAAAGAAGAATTTGACCGGACGAAAAAAGAAGTGGAATAGCGCTGAACGAAAGACTGGTGTCAAATATTTTTTCTTGACAATTGCAAAGGACGAACCTCGCAAGCCTTCACCAGTCCTGGCTTCCAGGCGGTTAAAGATTTCTGGATTCCGGCCTCCGAGACTGTGTCGTAATCATCATTTGTCATTGCGAAACGCCTCTCAGGCGTTGTGGCAATCTTAATATATTCAAAGATTTACGAGATTGCTTCGGTCGTTGTACTCTCCCCTATTGCGACACAGTCTCTCCACCGGAATGACGAAGATGAATTCCACCCTCCCTCAATCCCTCCCATCCAGGGAGCGAAGTGTATTTTACCACGATAAATACTTCTTGACACATCATGGCTATTTGGCTATATTGCCAAATACCATAAGAAAGGGGTCAAAATGAAAAGCATGGTAAAACCTCAGCATGAAGCGCGGGCGAAAATCATCAAGGCAATGGCTCATCCGAGCAGGCTTTTTATTATTGAGGAACTAAGTAAGCATGAACGCTGTGTGGGTGAACTTACGGAGATGATCGGCGCGGATGCCTCGACCGTGTCCAAACATTTAAGTGTTTTGAAAAACGCCGGTCTGGTGGCCGATGAAAAAAGGGGGAATTCCATTTTCTACAGTCTGCGTGTTCCCTGCATTATGCAGTTTATGGGCTGTGTGGAGGATGTGCTGTCTTCCAACGCCAAGCAACACAATGAGATTTTAAAGTGTTGTAAGAAATAATTATTTCTCATCTACCTGATTATTTCGTTAAATAGTAATATTACGTTTTTCAATAATCAGGAAAGATAAATTGATTGTAAATTTTCTTAAAGACAATTAAGGAGGCAATTTCATGAAAATAGAAATATTGGGGATGGGTTGTGCAACCTGTAACAAACTTGAAGATACGGTTCGTCTTGCCATTAGGGAAATGGGTATTGACGCTCAGATAGATCATGTCAAAGACATAAAGAAAATTATGACCTACGGAGTAATGACAACTCCCGCTCTCGTGATTGACGGCGAAGTTAAAGTTGCCGGTAAAATTCCATCTCTTGCGGAAATGAAACAACTGATTAGCGGGCAATCTCGGGTATAAACCAAAAAGCAAGCTGTGGGGTATTATACCATCCGCTTCGCTGGATTGTTCAACTTACCAATTTCCCTACACTTCGTTATGGAAATTGGAGTTTCACTAATAAATTATTGATCGTCATGACAATAAAGGAGTATCAAAATGGCTGAGTGCTGTACTACAGATAATGGCAACAAGAAAAAAATAAATTATTATATTCCCTTTTTGCTGATTCCTTTTGCAGTTCTGATCTATATTTTTTTAGAACAGGGTGTTGATTTTCTTGTCTATGGAATACTCCACCTGGATAGGTCAGCTCATTTGACCGAAGCAATTCGGTTTTTTCTCTACGACACCCCCAAGGTGTTTATCCTTCTTACCGTTATTGTTTTTGTCGTGGGAATTATCCGCTCTTTTTTTTCACCGGAAAAAACAAGAAAAGCGCTGGAAGGGAAACCATTGTTTGCCGGCAACATCATGGCCGCCTCACTTGGTATCTTAACTCCCTTTTGCACCTGTTCGGCCATTCCTCTATTTATCGGTTTTGTGGAAAGCGGTATTCCACTCGGCGTTACCTTTTCTTTTCTTGTCGCCGCGCCGATGATTAATGAAGTCGCACTGGTCTTGCTCTTTGGTCTTTTTGGCTGGAAGACTGCTCTGCTCTATGCTTCCACAGGATTGCTTATTGCTATAGTTTCCGGCTGGGTGATTGGCAGGCTCAAATTAGAGCGCTTCGTCGAAGAATGGGTTTATGAAATCAAAGCTGGTGATTTTCAAATGGAAGAAAGAAAAGTCACTTTTAACGATAGAATTCAGGCGGGCTATACTGCTGTTGTCGATATAGTTTCCAAGGTCTGGATTTACATTGTGGCAGGCATTGCTGTGGGCGCTGCCGTTCACGGCTATGTGCCGGAAAATTTTATGGCCTCAATTATGGGCAAGGAAGTGTGGTGGTCTGTTCCTCTGGCGGTGCTTATCGGCGTTCCCCTGTATTCCAACGCGGCAGGTATCATCCCGATTCTCCAGGCACTGCTCGAAAAGGGCGCATCCCTGGGCACCGCGCTGGCCTTTATGATGTCGGTGATCGGTCTTTCACTTCCGGAAATGATCATCTTGAAGAAAGTAATTAAGCTCCCCCTGATCATAATTTTTGTCAGTGTCGTTGCCACAGGCATTATGATTGTAGGATTTCTGTTTAATCTAATTTATTAAAATTCAATATTAAGGAGATTATTGGAAATGAAACTGCGTTCAAAATTATTTATTGTAACTTCGGCTCTGCTTACATTATTTACATTACTCGCGCTTTCGGCTGATTGCCGGAATGCCCTTGCTCAAACACCATCAGATGCAGTTAAAGTGACTTTTGTTGAAATCGGCTCGGTCAACTGCATTCCCTGCAAGGCCATGCAGCCCATTATGAAAGCCGTGGAAGAAGAATACAAGGGGCAGGTTAAAATTGTCTTTCACGATGTCTGGACGCCAAAAGGAAAAGCCGACGCCATGAAGTACAATATCCGGGTGATTCCCACACAGGTTTTTCTGGATAAAAATGGCAAGGAATATTTCCGTCACGAGGGATATTTCCCGAAAGCGGATGTGGTCAGAGTCATCAAAAAGCAAGGTGTCAAGTAATGATCGTTGAGCTGTTTACCTGGCTTTCTGGTGCGCTGACCCAATCTCCCGAAATCGCCATTGGGGCCGCGTTTATCTGGGGAATTCTTTCTGTGGCTTTGTCTCCCTGCCATATTGCCTGCATACCGCTTATCGTGGGATTCATTGACGGCCAGGGGAATATTAGCACATCGCGGGCATTTGGCCTTTCGTCTCTCTTCGGGCTCGGCATTCTGATCACAATCGGGATTATCGGACTAATCACGGGACTGATGGGACGAATGATCGGCGATATTGGCGGTTACGGAAATTATTTTGTAGCCGTTATTTTCTTTGCTGTTGGTCTCAATCTGCTTGGCATTCTGCCGCTTCCTTTTATGGAAGGAGGTGCTGCTAATCCGAATTATAAAAGAAAAGGGTTTCTTGCGGCTTTTATTCTGGGACTGTTGTTTGGCATAGCGTTAGGACCATGCACATTCGCTTACATGGCTACTATGCTGGGTGTTGTTTTCAGTATGGCCTCTACCAAAATTGTTTTCGCCATTTCCCTGCTTCTGGCTTACGGCATCGGACACTGCACGGTTCTTGTTTTAGCCGGCACCTTCACAGAAGCCGTTCAGCACTACCTCCACTGGAGCGAAAAATCGAAAGGCGCAATTATCCTTAAAAAGGCTTGCGGCATTCTTGTGATATTGGGCGGCATCTATTTAATACTTATAAACATATTATGATCGGGAGGATAAATTTATGTCGGAACATATTGCCAGCAAATTGTCATTTTTGGATCGCTTTCTAACTTTGTGGATTTTCGCGGCCATGATTCTGGGGGTAGGGCTTGGCTATTTTATTCCCGGCGTTGAGGCCTTCATTAATCAATTTCAGGTGGGTACAACCAATATCCCCATTGCAGTGGGACTCATTCTGATGATGTATCCGCCTTTTGCCAAGGTGAAATACGAGGATTTGCCGCAAGTTTTCCGTAATGGGAAAGTCCTTGGACTATCGCTTGTGCAAAACTGGCTGATCGGGCCGGTCTTAATGTTTATCCTGGCGATTGTGTTTTTACCGGATAAGCCTGAATATATGGTGGGTCTGATCATGATTGGTCTGGCGCGCTGTATTGCCATGGTCATCGTCTGGAACGAACTGGCTAAAGGCAACACGGAATATGCCGCCGGTCTCGTTGCCTTCAACAGTATTTTTCAGGTTCTTTTTTACAGCGCTTTTGCCTGGTTTTTTATTACAGTGCTTCCGCCCTATTTCGGATTTTCCGGCAGCGTCGTTGATGTCAGCATCCGACAAATTGCCGAAAGCGTTTTCATCTATCTGGGCATTCCCTTTATTGCCGGAGCATTGACCAGACTGATCGGCGTAAAGCTCATGGGGAAAGAGCTGTATCATTCGCGCTTTGTGCCGCTGATCAGCCCACTCACATTGATTGCGCTGCTTTTCACCATCGTGGTGATGTTCAGCCTGAAGGGCAATCTGATCATTACGCTGCCTCTGGATGTCGTAAGGATCGCTATACCGCTGTTGATTTATTTTGTGGTCATGTTTCTGGTGTCTTTCTATATGGGTAAAAAGTTGGGTGCGGATTATTCCAAAACAACCACCCTGGCTTTTACGGCAGCCAGCAACAATTTTGAGTTGGCGATTGCTGTGGCCATAGCCGTCTTCGGCATTAATTCCGGCGTTGCCTTTGCGGCCGTCATCGGGCCTTTGGTAGAAGTGCCGGTCATGATCGGTCTGGTTACCGTGGCCTTGAAATTTAAAGAGAAGTACTTTCCGCAATAGGCAAATTTTGAAGGAGACCCGAGATTGTGAAGATAATGGAAAGCATTAAAAAATATCGCAACGCCATCACGATTGTGTTGGCCTTAATCGGTATCGGACTGATGATGTATTACGACTACTGCGATACGACGTGCAGTTACCTGAAAGGCGATATCTGGGGGATCGACCTCAAATGGTTCGGCAGCGCCTATATGGCGGCCATTATTATCTTTGCCGCTTTCAGGCAAACACCATTTGTGCGGGCGCTTCTGGCCGCTGGCCTCGGCGTGGAAGTCCATTTATATGCCTTTCAGGTGCAAAACGATGTTTATTGCCCGTTTTGTCTGGCGTTTTCCGTGATGGTGATTGTGTCATTCATTATTAATTACGAAGTCTCATCCGCTTGGTTCGAAAACCGCCGTCGGATGTGGCTCTATTTTCTCGGAGAGGTGAATTTTCCTATGTTCAAAATAAAAAAGTTGCCGTTATTGATTGTCAGTGTTTTGGGATACCTTGCTATCCTGTTAACTTTCTCCGGTTCCGTCACACCGGCTTATGGACAGGAGGCAGTCCGCAGTGTCCCGTCTCTTGGCAAAGGCCCCTACGAAGTTATTATGTTTGCCGACTATTTATGTCCGCCCTGCCGACAGATTGATTCGAAAACCGAACCTTTATTCAAGGAATTGCTGGCCACAGGCCGGGTCAGGATTACATTTGTCGATGTTCCCTTTTCACGTGTCACGCCGATGTACGCCAAGTATTATCTCTACTCGGTGAATGCCGGTGCCGATGAACATGGCATTCTGCATATCCGCAAAGTTCTTTTTGATGCGGCTCAGGTCAAAAACATCAAGATGGAAGATGAACTGATCGGTTATCTGAAAAAACAGAAAATTTCCTGGAAGGTAATGGATGAAAAATCCATTTTTCCAATGCTGAGTGCCATGATTAAAGAAAATAAAGTTGATTCCACACCCACCTGTGTCATCAAGTATTCCGCAACTGATGTTAAAATATTCGTCGGTACAGATAAAATCTGGGATGGTTTGACAAAATTCAAGGCGCACCTGCTGACGGTGAAAAAATGATTCGCAGGACGAGAAAGCACGGCCAAATTTTTTTTTAATGCAACCGCTGCTAAGGATTTGAGGCACTCAGGGAGGTAAAATGAAAACTATAAGAACAATAGGGATATTGATGGTTTTGATTTTAATGACTCCTGCGGTTTACGCAGGGGAAAATGTCACGTTTGAAAATTACCTGAAAGCCTTTGACTATCAGGAACGCAGAAACATGAAAATCGGCATTCCCGAAATGCTGCAACTTTACAAACAGGGCATGGTCCAGATCATTGATGTTCGTTTCCCGGAAGAGTATCAGACTTATAGTTTCAGTTTCATAAAGAACATCCCGCTTAACGAACTACCGGGCAGACCCAAAGAGTTGGACAAATCGAAGATCATCGTCACCGTTTGTCCGCACTACGACCGGGCCGAAATTGCCCGCACCTTTCTAACGTTGAAAGGTTACCAGTCAAAATACCTTACGGATGGACTTCTTGGACTGGCCGACTATTTGCGCGGGGACAGAGCGAAAGATTTTTTTAAGGAGCAAAAACATGAAAGATAAAATAATCATCTACGGAACAGACACCTGACCATTTTGCAATCAGGCTCGGGAAGCCTACGGGGACAGAGCCGTATATATCAATGTCAATGAAGACCAGAAAAAACTGGAAGAAATGCTGGCCTATTCCGGCGGTAAGATGCAAGTGCCTGTGATAGTGGAAGGCGATAAGGTGACGGTCGGTTTCGCGGGTGATGTATCCCTGCGCGGTGGTATTCCTCTTTTCGGCGGCACTTGATCGGTGCATAATACGCCTCGTTGAGGCGTCCGGAAAAGCAACAAAGATAACTGATGGTAAGAAGATCAGCAAGTGGACCATTAATCAAAAAAAAGACAGGAGGAGTTATGTTCGAAGTAACAGAAAAGGCAAGCGAGATGATCAAGGAATTTCTGAAAAATCAAAAAGATCAGCAGACCATTCGGATTACGTTGCAGGCAGGTTGAGGCGGTCCCACCTTGGGCATGGCTCTGGATGAGCCGCTGGAAGAAGACATGATATTCCCTGATCGGGATATAAAATTTATCATCGACAAGAAGTTGTTTGAGGAAGTCAAGCCCGTCCGTGTCGATTTTGTGGAGTCTGCCACTGGTTCCGGCTTTAAGCTGACGTCAAACTTGGCGTCAGGTGCAGGCTGCGGTGATACATGCGGTTGTTGAAGAAGGACAATACCTCAAACGCATTAGAACTATAGAAGGAAGAGAGAGAACCATGCCGGAAAACGATGTAATGCAAATCAGGGTTAAAGGCAATCTGGTCGGAATCGTCGGGCTGCAAAATATTATGGCAGTAATGGCGTCCGATTACAGCCAACAGTCCGATGAAGTGATCGGAACGGAAATGGTCAGACGGCTGGGTGTGAAAAATTATATTCCCGATAGCGCCAAACCTGGTTATGCCAAGGCTTTCATTCGTGAATTCAGAATTTTTCTTGGACAACCGGTAGAGGAAGAAGCTGTTACCGAGCTTAGCGTAATTATTCTGGGGCCGGGTTGCGTCCAGTGTAGCCGTCTCGAAATGGATGTTCGCGACGTTATGGCTCAAATGAATGCGCCGGGAGAAATGCTCCATATCTCCGACGTGCGCGAAATAGGCAAGTATGGCGTCATGGGCACACCGGCGCTGGTGATCAACAAAAAGGTTGTTTCTGTCGGAACGACGCCGGATAGGAAAAAAATCAGGCAGTGGCTGGAGAAGGCCATCCGGCAGATGCAGACCAGCACGACTTGAAAAATAAAGGGCTTCCCATACGCTCTATCCAACTAAAGCATAAAGGCAAATAGCTGGCAGGCACTATTAACGGCTTCGAAGAAAATGTTTTCAGGCGCCCTGGTATGAAAGTAAATCCTAGGCAGATGCGTCATTTTAGAAAGGATCACCATGAGTCATGAGCATAACCACAATAATGAAGTATCCTGGGGGCGGAGGCTCCGCAAGCGTATTACTAATACGTTGAGGAAGCCGACGACGCGGCCAACAAAGTTAGCCAAAGAAAGCGAATTGGTATTAAACGCAATATGTTAAAACTGAATTAACGAAGATGGGCGTTACATAGATACTTCAAAACAGCGAATAAAAAAATAAACCACGGTAATCAGTGCTAGGTTACCAAATTGGCCTTTTAACATGGATGAATTAAACAAGATATATATTGAACCAACGAATCGTTGCAATCTAAAGTGTGTTACCTGTATCCGTAATTCATGGAACGAACCGTACGGAGATATGGACTGGTCTCTGTACCAGACATTGATCGACGATCTTACAGATTTTCCCGAAGCGAAAACAATTGCTTTCGCTGGTCTGGGAGAACCCATGCTCCATCCAGGACTTCCGGAAATGATCAAGCTTGCCCATGAAAGGGGATTGAGGACGGAGATGACGAGCAATGCCCTGCTCCTGACCCCGGTAATGGCCCGTCGACTTATCGATGCCGGTCTTGATCAGTTTGCAGTTTCCATCGACGGTGCATCAAACGACGTCTATGAAAACATACGCCCGGGTTCTTCCCTGGAACAAATTACCACAAACGTTGCGCATCTCTATCGCCTGAGCGCGGCAAAAGCTATAGCTCCAATAAGAATTGGCATTGTATTCGTGGCTATGAGGCGCAATATACAAGATCTTCCTTATATCAAGAAGATCGCACGTAAGATCAAAGCTTCTTTTATCCTTGTGACAAATGTTCTGCCCTACACAGCCGACCTTCAAGACGAAATTCTCTATCGATTGAGGCCGGGCACAAATAGAAGCACAGGATCGCCATACTCCCCTCTCTGGATACTGCCTAATATGGATTTTACCGACGATACAATGAAACCGTTATCGAAAATCTTTCGCGGTCAGTCCAATCTAGCATTTCTTGATCTCCCTCTGAGCATGCGAAACAATTATTGTCCTTTTGTCGGTGTCGGAAGTGTTTCTATAGGCTGGCATGGCGGCATCAGCCCCTGCCCACCCCTCATGCACACCTATTCCTGTTTTATCAGGAACAGGGAGAAAAGATTCTTCCGTTGCGAATTTGGACGCCTGACAGACCAACTCTTGCAATCAATCTGGGGTGAAACCTCATATCTCGCCTTTCGCGATCGTGTCCGCAACTTTGATTTTCCGCCTTGCACCGATTGCGGCGGATGCCACTTGGCGGAAACGAATGAGGAGGACTGCTACAATAATAAATTTCCTGTTTGCGGCGACTGCCTTTGGGCCAGAGGGGTGTTGCGCTGTGCATAGAGATGATGAAAAGTGAGACCCGGCGCCTCAAAAAGGTTTTGGGATACAAGCGCATCTATCTCTATGACGGCTCCATCGAGGAATGGCCAATGGATACTGACGCCACTGTCCAACTAAATCATAATGGCAAATAGCCGGCAGGCACTACTAACGGCTACGAAGAAGATGTTTTCAACGGCGACCGATGCATCCGGCATGAAATCAAAACAGGGATAGAAACGGAGTTTTAGAAAGGATCACCATGAGTCATGAGCATAACCACAATAATGAAGTATCCTGGGGGAGGCGTCTCGCGGCAACGATGGTGATGAATCTGATTATCCCCATCGTCCAGATATATGGCGGTATCATCGCCGGAAGCATGGCCCTGATCAGCGACGCCATCCATAACCTCAGCGATTTTGTCTCAGTTTTTGTGAGTTATCTGGCCCTGAAAATGGGTGGCCGAGGGCCGGACTATAAACAGACTTTTGGCTATAAACGGATCGAAGTATTCGCCGCAGTCTTCAACGTGGCCTTGCTGTTTGGCGCCGGTTTTTACATCGCCATAGAAGCATGGCAACGTCTCCAGCATCCTCAGCCGATCCAGGCGAAAATTGTCATCGCCATTGCTGCTGCGGCCTTTATCGCCAATGCAGCTTCAACGATTCTTCTCATGGCAGGCGCAAAGGCGAATCTCAATATCCGGAGCGCCTTTATCCACATGCTGACGGATACATTAATGTCCCTCGGCATTGTCGCTCTCGGTATACTCTGGTTGTATCGACCCTGGTACTGGCTTGATCCGGTCTTTTCCTGGATTATTGTACCCATGATTTTCTATAGCGGCTGGGGCATCCTTAAAGAGGCTTTTTTCATCTTCATGAACTCCACGCCCCCGGGGATCGACCTTACGGATATTCAGCGCAAGATCGAAGCGCTGGAAGGTGTAAAAGAAATCCACCATCTCCATGTCTGGAATCTTTCGTCCGAAGGCATTGCCCTGGCGACCCATGTTGTTGCGGATGACCAAATGCTCTGCGAGGTGGACAAACTGGCAGACCGAATACGGGAAGTTCTTTCCCATCAATTCGGCATCGATCATCCCACCCTGCAGTTTGAAACAAAACCTTACGAAGCGACGGGTCTCCTGTGTTGCCCGACGAACGGACGGAATGGTAAGACGGCTATGTAAAGGCAAATAGTCAGAAACGCGGATGATCGTGTCTGCCATCGGCAAGAAGGCCGCGATGCCGTGCACGCGGCTATTGGAATTGAGGAAAGGAGGATTATAAGATATGTCTTTAACCATCTACATCGTCAGCGCCGTTTCGGTCTTTTTCTTTTCGGGACTCCTCGCCATGGCCGGGCTCGGCGCGGCCTTTATTTTTGTGCCCCTTTTCTACTATCTGGGGGTGCCACTCGCCGAGGCGGTGCCGGCGGCGCTGCTGCTCAATGTTGCAAGTCTGTTCTTTGCAGCCGTGAATTATTATCGCGGTGGCCTGATCAACTGGCGAATTGGACTGCCCATCATGATCACGGCTGTTTTACTGGCGCCCCTGGGCGCCCACATGACACCCTTTGTGGACAAGCGTCTTTTCCTTAGCATGTTCGCAGGCTTCCTGGTTTTTGCGGGATTCATGATGCTCTTCTACAAACCGACGCTACGGACGAAGGAATTGAACCGTGCCGTCGAATCCGGCGCCGGGGCGGCCGTCGGTTGCGTGGCCGGATTTCTCGGTGGGCTGCTGGGTGTAGGCGGCGGGAATTTCATCGTACCCGTTCTTAACTGGCTCGGCATGGATGCCAAGGTTGCCGCCGGAACCACGGCCATGGTGGTTGTGTTCGCCTCTTTATCGGGCTTCCTCGGCCATGTTACCCTGGGTGGACTAAGCCCTGTTTTTCTAGGAGTCATGGCCGTGATGAGCGCCCTGGGCTCCATCATCGGTTCACAGATGATGAAGACCAAAATTTCCAGTTCCCAACTGAAAAAGATCATCGGCGTGCTGCTCATGGTGATCGCCGCCAAGATGATTTTTGATATCGTCAAATAAACCAACAAAGGAGGAATTGATTATGACGACAAAACATATACCCCCCGAATGGGCCTTTGAGTTTCACGGCCACAAATGTCCCTTCATGCCAATCGGCTACCGGATGGGCAAGTTAGCCCTTGCTTACCTGGGCATTGAACCCGAAGCGGATCACGGTTTTTTCATCTTCCCGGAAATCGGCGAAGGACATCCCCAGGCCTGCATGATGGACGGACTGCAGGCATCAACAGGCGCCACCTACGGAAAGCTCTTGATGGCGAAAACCTTTTACGGCAAGCTGGCGGCAACATTCTACCATCCCAAAAAGGGCGCTGTGCGCTATGCCCTGAAACCGGACTTCGTCGACCAGTTCGGAAAATTCGATTTTTTCTCGTACCGCAAGAAAGGTATCGAACCTTCGCAGATACCGGTCGCCGCCGCGGATGAAGTCATTCAGTGGGTCTATGACCAGCCGGATGATGCGATTTTTAAAGTGGAGGCGAAACCCGATTTCAAGTTCACGCCGGTCAAGGGGTCCTTCAATAAGGCCAAATGCAGCCTTTGCGACGAATATGTATTCGAACGCTATGTCCGGACCAAGGATGGCCAACCGGTGTGCATCCCATGCTCGGGCTATGAAAAGAAGGGCTAAATATGACAAGATTGATCGCTATAACGGCCGTTGGCCCGGGATATTTTTGAGGTATCACTATCGTAGCGTGGCAGTTTATATGTTATGCAGGCATAGCGCTTGTTATCTAACCCAGGTGGATATATTTTATCCACCTGGGTATCTCAAGTGGATACCTTTTACCCGTACTAAAAGAACCCCCACCGCATTGGCCTGGTGTAGAATATTGAATAAGTTAATAATTTAAGTAGTTTATATTTTTTATTTTCCGTTGGCACACACATTGCTGTATAAGCTAGTAAAAAAGAATATGGCAATTTGGCAATTTGACAAAATACGAACAATGAAGAAACTAATGATGACTATAGCGGCGATTGCCTTGATGGCGATCATGACAGTACCGGCGACGGCACAGATGAGAATGCGTGGCGAATATGGCCGTGGCCCTCATTACGCCGCAGATATTACAAAGCTGTCTGGTTTGAATCTGACAGACGGGCAGATCACGAAGCTTAATGCATTACGCAATGTTCATCTGTTCGAGATCAAGCCTCTCCAGGATCAGATGTATAGCAAAAGCGTAGAGATGAAAGGGCTGTGGCTGGAACAGAAACCGGACCACAACAAGATCGCGGCGCTGCAAAAAGAGATACAAACCCTGCGAGATAAGATGTTGGAAAGAGTTAGAGCTTATCGTCTGGAAACTCTGAATATCTTGACGACCCAGCAACAGACAATATTAGAGGCGTACAAAGCAAAGCGCGGTTACAGTTCTGGTAAAGGCATGCGGGGTCAGGGCGACATGGGTGGGCAGGATGATTAATCATTAAAAACAAACTGAACATAAATATGAAGGGAGTCAAGAACCCGTGATGCAAGCCAAGTTTAAAAAAAATTTATTCGCTGCCGTTGTGATCCTTGTCGCTGTCCTCGCCGGCCCTCCGCATAGAGCAGGGGACGCGGCGGCGGAAAACGGCGAACCGCCGACCAAATCTCTTCCGTCTGCCGTTATGATGGAAAACAACGGGGCTTTTTCTTTGGAGCGCTGTATCGAAATTGCGCTGGATAAGAATCCCGAGATCGCCGCCTCCAAATGGGATATCGCCGCGGCGGACGCGCGGCATGATGCCGCCCGGTCAGCCTTCTGGCCGCAGATTAGCGTCGAAGGCGGCTATCAGCGATACGTGGACAGCCAGCGGTTGATAGCGGCCCGTTACAACGGGGAAGTGGGAGTATTCGACGACGATATCCTGCGGGGCGATCTAATCGCTAAAATAAACCTATACGCCGGTGGCCGCATGATGAACGAAGCCAGCGCTGCGGGAAAGCTCTCCGCAGCGGAAAAGAAGAAGTTTGTCCGGACCCGGGATGAACTAATCTACAGCGTAGCCGGTATCTATTTTTCCATTCTCGGACAGCAGCGGATCATTGCTTCCCTTGCGTTTTCGCAGCAGGCCCTTGACGAAAATCTGAAGCGGACGACGCAACTCTATGACGCCCGCAAG
>Ga0209538_1001217_pt1 | contig 13799 bp, 12 predicted proteins | sample BarGraNGADG00211_2_FD_184492 | JGI IMG/M metagenome (GOLD analysis project Ga0209538, IMG submission 184492) | Arctic peat soil microbial communities from Barrow, Alaska - Barrow Graham LP Ref core NGADG0004-211 (SPAdes) (version 2) | ecosystem: Environmental > Terrestrial > Soil > Wetlands >... | reverse complement strand
ATAATTTAGACCAAGAAAGAATTCCAAATCGGTATATTTGTAACCGCCGAACTGGCAGTCAACATTGGCCACTCCGGCAAACCCGCCGATTAAATGGCTGCGCTTTACTGACTTAAGCCCCAGTTCGCTATAGGTATAGTAACCGCTGCCGCTTTTATCAGTCATATATCCCGCACAAAAATATGTGCTTATTTCTTTCTTGGCGGGGATAGCGGCCTTAGTGCTGTCTTGAGCAAATAATTCGAAGTTGGCCAATAACATCAAGGCCAATAAAAATATTACTATTTTTTTCATGTCTTATTTTTTTTGGTTAACATTATTGGGTTAATTGCCAAGCCCACCTAAAAATAGATGAATTTAGCAATTAACCCAATTTAACCTTTTTTAAAGATCGTTTTTAACTTTAAACCATATCATAATACTTTATTTTAGTCAATCTTTATGTTTTTAATGTAAAGGCACCAGACCTTATTTTTTTTATACTTTATTAGCGTAATATAAGAACAGAGCTATCTTGACAAAATTTAGTTTAGGAGCTAAACTAATAGTTGCTAAACAATATTTATTTAATCTCTTCATTTTATGAGCATCCGTAGCTTTTTCACGAAAAAAAGAATCATTTGGACCGTTATTATCCTACTCCTGGCCGGCGGGGTTTGGTATTTTGTCACGAAATCGAAAAATAATACCGCTAATATTCAAACCACGACCGTCAGTCAGCAGAATCTGGAGCAGACAGTTTTAACGACCGGCCAAGTGGTCAGCGAAACTAATTTAAGCTTAAGTTTCCAGACCAGCGGCGTGGTGGAAAAAATTGCCGTAATTATCGGCACTCAGGTTAAGGCCGGTGATGTTTTGGCGACTCTCAGTCAATCCAATGTTTCTGCCTCTTTAACCAGCGCCAACGGCCAATTGGCGCAAGCTAATGCCAATTATCGCAAAGTTGTGGCCGGGGTCACACCCGAACAGATTAATGTGACGCAAAAAGCGGTTGACGCTTCCCGGGTGGCTTATACTAACGCGGTTAGCCAATTAGCCGCCCTCCAAAGTTCGACCGCCGCTTCAATCAGCCAAGCGCAAACCACACTGGCAGATTTACAGTCGCCCACCACCACGTCCGACAATAAACGGTCGGCGATTATGGTGACGATTGCCAATCAATTAGCGACTGTCAAAGCGGATCTGGATAAAGAAAAACAAATTTTAGATGATAATAATTTAAAAGATTCTTTCGGCGTGATGGATTCGACCAGTTTGAATAATTTTAAGACAGCTAACGGACAGGTTCCGTTTTTACTCAGCACAGCGAACGCCAGTCTGGCCACGGCCCAAGCTTATAAGAGCGATTCTAATATCCAGCAAGCGGTTAATGATGCGTTAGCGGTTCTGAACCAGAATATCAGCGCTTTAAATTATTGTTATACCGCCTTACAGAATTCAATTGTCAGCTCCAAGTTCAGCCAAGCGCAGCTCGATGCTTATAAGCTGGCGATCAGCGGCGATGTGTCCGTGGAAAATTCCGGTTTGACCCTGGTCAAATCGTCCCAGCAAGCTTTAACCGACGCCTTAACGAACGCCACCAATGCTGTCACTAACAGCCAATTATCGGCGACGTCGCAAATTAACGCCGCCCAGAATCAGATTAACAGCGCCCAAGCGTCTTTGCAGCAAGTCCGAGCCACTTTGGCGCAACAAAAAGCCAAAGCTCAGCCGGCGGATATCGATGCCGCTCGAGCACAGCTCTTATCCGCTCAAGGCAGCGTGGAAGCGGCTCAATCCGCTTTTAGCAATACTATTCTGAAGGCACCGGCCGATGGCACGATTACGCAAATTAACACCAAGGTCGGCCAGCAGGCTACGGCCATGCAACCGGTGTTTACCTTGCAAAATATCAGTGCTTTACACGCCGAGGCCTATGCCAGCGAATCCAATGTTGCCTCTTTGAAGCTGGGACAGAGCGTCGACTATACTTTCGATGCCCTCGGTCCGGATCGGCATTTTCAGGGCCAAGTTCTGACGATCGATCCCGCTTCCACCGTAATTTCCGGCGTGGTTAATTATTTAATGAAAGCAAGCTTGCCGAACATCCCCGAAATTAAGCCGGGCATGACGGTCAACATGACTATTCTGGTGGCTACGCGCCCTAACGCCTTGGCTGTTTCCAGTAGCGCGATTATTAATCAAAACAACGAGCAGTTTGTCCGGGTGATCGATAATTCGCAGACGAAAACCTATCATCAAGTCAAAGTGACGACCGGTCTGCAGGCGGACGGCGGCTTAGTGGAAATTTTAAGCGGCTTGAATAGCGGTCAAGAAATCGTCACGCTCATCAAATAATAATTTGCGCGGCTTATGAATTTAATTAATATCAAGAATCTAAAAAAGGATTATATCACCGGCGATGTAGTGACCCCGGTCTTGGATAATATTAACTTTAAGGTTGACCAGGGAGAATTCGTCGCCATCATGGGACCTTCCGGCAGCGGCAAATCAACCCTGATGCACATCTTAAGTTTTTTGGATCGGGCCACGTCCGGCGCTTATGAATTCAAAGGCCAGGATATCACGGGTTTTAACGATAACTATTTAGCGGAGCTAAGAAACAAGGAAATCGGTTTTGTTTTTCAATCCTTCAATTTGCTCCCGCGAACGACCGTATTGGATAATGTTAAGTTGCCTCTGATTTATAGCCAGAAAAAAAATCAGGACGCGCTGGCCAAAAAATCTTTAGAGTCGGTCGGCCTGTCGCATCGTTTAAACTACTACACTAACCAAATATCCGGCGGCGAAAAGCAGCGTGTGGCGATTGCCCGGGCTTTAGTTTGCGATCCGGCCGTCATCTTTGCCGATGAGCCGACCGGTAATTTAGATTCTAAATCCGGCAATACGGTGATGTTTCTCCTGCAACAGCTCAACGATCAGGGCCGCACGATTATTTTAGTGACCCATGAAACCGATACCGCCAATCACGCCAAAAGAATTATTCACATCAAAGACGGCAATATTTTGTCCGATGAAAAGGTGCGTGTCAGGACAATCGCCACGCCGGACAAGAGTCTGATTAAATAATTTAGATTATTTACCATTGTGAATCCTCTTTTAATTATCAAATTAGTGATTAAGAATCTGCTGGCGCGGAAAGGCCGCACTCTTTTAACGATTTTAGGGATTACGATCGGCGTGGCCGGCGTGATTATCGTTATTTCTTTAGGCGCCGGCGCGCAAAGTTTGATTTTGGGCCAGGTCACTAAATTGGGCAGTAATTTGCTTTATGTTCAACCCGGCAAGACCGCGGACAGCGGGGCGCCGATACCGGGTTTGGTTATTACCAGTCTGGTGGAGAGCGATGCCGTGGCGCTGCGCGACCGCAGCCAGGTTCCTGACGCGACAGGGGTCAATGCGAGCGTTAAAGGATCGGCCTCGGTAGTTTGGGAGAATAAATCGATCGATGCGACTTTCATGGGCACAGACGAGGAGTATTCTAAAGTGACGAATTTTACCATGCAAGCGGGACAGTTTTTTAGCGCCGCGGAAAATACCGGCGGGGCCAATGTCGTTGTTTTAGGCTCGGAAATCAGCCAACAATTATTCGGCGATTCCGGCACGAACCCGCTGGGCCAAGTAATCAAAGTGAAAAGTTCCGTCCAAAGCCAGGCCGGCGGCGTGCCGCTCAGAGTAATCGGCGTCATCGCGCCGCGCGGCAGCGCCTTTACGCAAAATCAAGATGAGCTTATTTTTATGCCTTTGGTTATCGGCCAAGAGCAGATTCTGGGTATTCATTATTTAAATACGATTTCTATTAAAGTGGATGACGCGGCTAATGTCAGTTCAACCATCGCCGCGGTCAACACGGTTTTGAAACAGCAGCACCATATTTTAGACGAGGTTAATGTGGATTTTACGATTCACAACCAGGCCGATGCCGTTAAGATTTTGTCGACTATTACTAACGCGCTCAGTTTATTCTTAGTGGCCATGGCGGCCATTTCTCTGATTGTGGGAGGAATCGGCATTTTAAATATTATGATGGTGACGGTGGCCGAAAGGACGAGAGAAATCGGCTTGCGCAAAGCGGTGGGAGCGACCAAAAAAGCCGTGCGCAACCAATTTTTATTGGAAGCAATTTTGCTGACCAGTTTGGGCGGCCTCGTTGGTATTATTATTGGTATTTTGATTTCCTATTTGATTTCCTTGCTCATGAAATATCTTGGTTATGATTGGGCGTTTGTCGTTTCAGTTCTATCGATTATTTTGTCGGTCGGCGTTTCTGTTTTAACAGGGGTAATTTTCGGTTTATTTCCGGCGATCAAAGCGGCGAAGTTGGATCCGGTTGAAGCTTTAAGATACGAATAATATGTATAATGCCTTGAAACAAGCTCTGAAATCGTTAATGGCCAATAAAGGCCGGACGGTTTTGACGACCCTGGGCATTATGATTGGCATTGCGACGGTGATTTTGGTCTTGTCGGCCGGAGCCGGTTTCCGCAATTTAATTAACAGCCAGTTGGCCACCTTTGGCACCAACACTTTGTATGTTCAGACGAAAGTGCCTTCCACCAGTAAGAGTCTGGCCGCCAGCGAAGGTTCGGGCGTCGTGATTACCACTTTAAATCAAAGAGACTTGGATAGCATCAAAAGATTGCCGAATGTCGTCAATGATTATGGCATTGTGATGGGGCAAGCAGTCGCCAGTTATCGCAATAATCAAAAAACGGCCGTTTATTTAGGAACCTCGGCGGCCCGCTTTGCGATTGACCAGAGCACTTTAAAATCGGGACGATTCTATACGGCGGCGGAAGACAGCGGCGGCGCCCAAGTGGTCATTCTGGGGAATAAGATTGCCACGGATTTATTTAAACAGGATGAGCCGCTGGGCAAGCTGGTTCATATCGGCTCTTTAAATTTTTTAGTGATCGGTGTTTATAATTCGTCCAGCGGTTTAGGCGGCGGCAATGATGATTACTTGTTTATACCCCTTAATACCGCTCAGAAAAAAATGCTAGGCATTAATTATCTGCTGCAAGCGGTGGTCCAGATTAAAGATTTAAGTTTAAGCGATTTAACGGCCGCGGATATCGGCAGCGCTATACGGCATAACCACGGGATTACCGATTCCGCCAAGGACGATTTTGAAGTTACCACTCAGGCGCAGATTTTAGATATTTTTAACACGATCTTTAACGGGATTACAATTCTACTGATTGCTATTGCGGCGATTTCCCTGATTGTCGGCGGCGTCGGAATTATGAACATCATGTATGTGGTGGTGACGGAGCGGACCGCGGAAATCGGCTTGAAGAAAGCTTTGGGGGCCAAAAGATATAATATTCTGCAAGAGTTTTTGATTGAATCAATATTAGTGACTTTGCTGGGCGGGGCGATTGGTATTCTATTTGGTGCCTTCTTGAGCTGGCTCCTGACTTTAGTGGCAATAGCCGGCGGTCTGGCCTGGACTTTTACCGTGCCTTTATACGCCATCGGTATCGGCTTCGGCGTTTCCGCCGTGATTGGTATCGGCTTCGGCGTTTTACCGGCACTTAATGCGGCCAAACTCGATCCGATTGAAGCTTTGGGCCATGAATAAGCTTAATTATTTAAGAATAAAGAAATGACGGACAAGCGGCAGAAATTATTACAAAACATGATTGAGAAACTGTCTCAGGCTCTTCGTGATATGCATAAGGGGCAAAGTTTTCCGCTGGGCGATTTTATGCTGGGCAAGCAGCAAATAATGATTTTGTTTTTTATTGACGAACAAAAGGGCGCGACTTCGGTCAAGGAAGTGGCTAAATATTTACAGGTGACGCCTGGAGCCATTACCCAGTTCGTTGATGGCTTGGTCGAGAAAAAACTGGTTAAGAGGGAGGAGAATCTAGCGGATCGGCGCAGTATCAACATAAAATTAACGGAGGCGACTAAAAAGCGCTTTAATGATTTTAAAAAAAAATATCTGGCTAGCGCCAGTCAATCTTTTAGCGGGTTTAGCGATCAGGAGCTGGAACAGTTCACGGCGCTGATAAAAAAGATGAAAGCGCCGGTACCCCTTAAAAAGAAAAATAACTAAATATTGTTTATTTTAGTCCGGATAAGATCCTTTACGCTTGTTCTAAGAAAATCGCCATTTGGGCGGTTTTTTGTTACAATAAGGTTATTACGAGTTTGTCTAAAATAGTTTATGAAAAAATTTCGCGCCCAGCTTAAAAGATTTCTTAAAATCATCGGCCCCGGGGTTATTACCGGTGCGGCGGATGATGATCCGTCCGGCATCGCCACCTATTCCCAGACTGGCGCGCAGTTCGGTTATGGCCAATTATGGACGGTTATTTTGACTTTCCCGTTTCTAACGGCCATCCAAGAGGCGTGCGCCCGCATCGGGGCGGTGACCGGCCAAGGTTTGGCCGCGGTTATTAAAAAACATTATACCAAGCCAGTCTTATTTGTCGCGGTGGCCCTGATGTTTGTCGCCAATACCATTAATATCGGCGCGGATATCGGTGCTCTGGCCGCCGCTCTGCAATTACTGATCAACGTTAATTTTGCGGTGGTGACTTTAGGCTTTACAGCTTTGATTTTAGTCTTAGAAATTTTTACCAACTACCGCACTTATTCCAGGATTCTAAAATGGTTCGCTCTCGCTCTTCTGTCTTATCCGATTACCGTCTTCTTGGTCCATCAGCCTTGGGCGGAAATTTTGCAAGCGACCGTGATACCGCATTTTGAATTAAGTTTCGCTTTCTTCTTCATTATTACCGGCGTCTTGGGTACGACCATCTCGCCTTATATGTTTTTCTGGGAGGCGTCGGAAGAAGTGGAAGAGGAAAAGGAGGAACATATTTTCCGCCTTAACGGGCAACCCCGCGGTTTAAAAAAATTTATCGGCCGTTTACGCTGGGACAATTTTATTGGAATGTTGTTTTCCGAAATCGTCACTTGGTGCATTATTGTGGTCGCCGCTACGGTTTTAAATCATAATGGGATTACTAATATTGCGACGGCCGCCGACGCGGCTCGCGCTTTGGAACCGCTGGTCAATACCTTTCCGAATGCCGGCTTCTTGGCGAAACTAATATTTTCTTTGGGGATTATCGGCTTGGGACTCCTCGCTATCCCGGTTTTATCCGGCTCAGCTTCCTATGCCTTATCCGAAGCGGTTAATTGGCGGTCCGGCTTGAATTTAAAACTAAAAAAAGCGCACGGCTTTTATGGCGTCATTACCATTGCGACCATCATCGGTTTGATTATTAATTTTGTCGGTATTAACCCTATTAAAGCCCTGGTCTTTACCGCCGTATTCAACGGCGTCGTGGCCGTCCCGCTGATTTTTTTAGTGGCGCGGATTGCGCGCAACAAGGATATCATGGGCGAGTATCGCAGCGGTTGGCTGTCCAACGGTTTGGTTTGGGGAACTTTTCTGATTATGTTAGCCTCGGCCGCGGCCATGTTCTTCACGCTTTATTCATCACTCTAATCATATGTGGGTCATTTACGCTTTCTTTTCGGCCTTAGGCGCCGCCGGCGTGGCCATCGTTTCCAAACTCGGCTTAAAGAATTTAGACTCGACTCTGGCCACCACTATGCGGTCGATAATTATGGCCTTGTTTCTCCTGGCGGTCAGTTTCTCTTTAAAAAAGTTTCATAATTTTAATCTCCATACTCTTTCCCAGCGTGATTGGCTTTTGATTATCGCCGCCGGCATCTTCGGCGCTTTGTCTTGGTTGTTTTATTTCCTCGCCCTCAAGAACGGGCCGATAAATCCGGTGGTGGCCATTGATCGCCTGAGCCTGGTCTTTATTTTTGTTCTCGCCCTGCTGTTTTTAGGCGAAGCCTTCTCCACCAAAGCGCTTATCGGCGCGATTCTCATGGTTGGCGGCGCGATTCTGATTTCTATAAAATAAAAAATAGACTGCTAAAGAAAAAAACCATCTTTTGGATGGTCTTTTTATTTGTCTGATCGGCAACACGGGAAAATTATTTTTCCCTCGTGACAGCCTTAAAGACAAAATGGTTATTTCCCCAAATCAACTCGTGATAGGTTCCGGTTTCAATTTTTGACGGATCAAAGTCGAATTGCCAGTTCACTTGGCCGGAACTCCCCAAAAGGAGTTTTTGCCCCATCGGCTTGATCTTGATGTAACAGCCGTGGAAAGCGCTGTTAAATTTCATCGTCGGTCCGAAAGACATGGAGTCCAGACATTGGCTGATGACAGACTTGCTGTCGGAGCTATAGGATAAGGTAAAGTCCTTGCCCAGCACGACTCCGTCAATCGTCGTGACCGTAATCCAGAAATCAAAATGGGTTTCGTATTTGTTGGAATCCATTTTTTCCGGAAAAATGACCGCGAACGAAAACCAGACCTCGTTGCCCTTATATTGCTCGAGACCTTTATAGGCCGGAGCAATGGTAGTTTTGTTACAGCCGGTGAGGGAGGTGAGGGAAGTGAGAGCGATTAATAGCCCCAAGAGGGCACAAAAGGTGTTCAGCTTTTTCATTAGTATGGGTTTTGGGTTTATGGTTAAACTGATTGATTTTAAAGAATATATCATTGTATCATATTATATATAACTTGTCAAGGATAAGGCTAAAAAGCAATAAAAAACGGACTATTACAGTCCGTTTTGGGGTTTAATTGGCTTTCTCTTGATTAGTAGGAACAATAGGGCGGCGATGAGGAGCAAGAGACCGGAAACCGTCCAGGCGAGGCGTATAGAGTAAGCAGTGGCCAGCCAACCGCTTAGGAGTAGACCGCTTAAACTGCCGATGCGCACCAGCATTGAATCCAGAGAAAGAATCGTGGCGCGATGCTTGGTTGTAATCTGGTTGTTCAGATAATTTTGCTTGAGCGGCAGGAATATCTCCCGACCCACTTCATGCAGTAGAAAAACACTGACGGCCAGGGTTAGATTGCTAACCTGAGCGATCAAGATGATGGCCAGAGCGGTTAGCGTCTGCGTGATAACCAGAGATTTTTTTTCATTTCCGGTGAGATGATTAGCTAAACTGGATAAAGGTCCGGAGCTGGCTTTGGCTAAAGCGACACCGACGATCAGCCAACCCAAATGGCTGACACTGAGCTGATATTGGTCTTGAAAAAATTTAGTCCACTGCATATTTACCGCTTGGAGCGCCAAAGACAGAATGGCACCGAAAGCCATGGCGTAGATTAGATTTGGGTTTTTCAAGCCGCGTCCGCAAACGTGCCAAGCGAGAGTAAGATGAGTTTTTTTAAAGGACGTAATTTCATCGCTCCGATACAGTTCGCGGAAGCTGAGCGAGTATAGGGCGATAAGAAGAATGGAGCCACTGGCCAAAAGCCAGGGCCAAGCCAAACCGTAGCCGCCCAGACGGGCGCCGATGAGGCCGCCAACAGCTAAGCCGCCGGCCTCAAAGAGCTGGCGCCGGCGGAAGACTTTCGCCTTTAGTGGCGATTGATTTTCATGATGCAGCGAGTCTACCAGCCAGGCATCCAAGGCACCGGACACAAAAGTCCGGCCGACGCCGACGATTATTTCCGCCGTAACAAAAAGCCAAAAAGCGTCGGCGAAAAAATAGAAGAAGCAGCCGCCGGCCGTAAGTAAACAACCCACGGTTAAGGATAAGCGCCGGCCGCAGTGATCGGCAAAAGCGCCGGTGGGAACTTCCATGGCGATAATTGTCACCATGAAGAAGACATTAATCAGCCCCGCTTGCCATAAATTGGCGCCGCGCGAGAGCAGAAAAAGGACGTAGGTGGCCGAAGTCAGGGCCCGGGTCAGATAATCGCAGCCGCTAAAAATTAAATATTTTCTAACGGTGGGATTCGACCACATTTTTGAAGGTACATTTGTTTTCATGGCGTCAATTTTTAGTTATTGTTTCATGGGCCTAAAAAAATCCCCGCCCTCTGGTGGGGGCGGGGATTTATAATAAGTTTTATAATTAAATTTAATTTTTATCCATTTTTGATAAAAAACCTATTAGTTAAAATCCCGGCCCCGGTGTGGCGGTCGAACTGATAGCCGCCAATAAAAACCATGCCGTTGCAAACGGTGTTTTTCGGGGTTAAGGCAGATTTTAACCAATTTCGATTATTCATATTATTATCTATTATAGTATACGGAATATTAGTCCAAACGTTACACTAAAAAAGGACGGCCCCTGGGCCGTCCTTGGAAAAGAGGATTAATAATGATTTAGCTAATTCTTGACGGTCATCCGTTTATAGAAGATTTGCTTGGCGCCCTCAACCACAAAAAGATAAACTACGACCAAGCCGAAGATAATAAGGAGAGCCGGCCAAGGCAGCGGTTGGAAACCGAACAGGAAGCCGATGCCGCGCAGAGTTAAAAACCAGCCGAGAAGGACGGCGGCTAAAGTCGTCATGAGCAAATATTTGCTGGGGCGTGATTGGATAAAGGGAATTTTTTGAGTGCGGATAACATAGATGACAAAAATTTGGGTGGCCAAGGATTCTACAAACCAGCCGGCTTGAAAAGTGGCGGCGCCGAAACTGAAAACGCCGTAGAGAACATAAAAAGTGGCAAAATCAAAAAGCGAACTGATTGGGCCGAAAACAATCATAAATTTTTTAATAAAACCAATATCCCAATGTTTCGGCTTCCTGAGGTATTCCGGATCCACGTTGTCGGTCGGGATGGAAAGTTGGGAGGCGTCATAGATAAAATTATTCAATAAGATTTGGCCGGCGGTCATCGGAAAGAAGGGTAAGAATAAACTGGCGCCGATCATTGAGAACATATTTCCGAAATTGGAGCTTAAACCCATTAAAAGATATTTCATGGTGTTGCCGAAAGTTTTCCGGCCCTCCAAGACGCCTTCCATTAATTCTTTCAGTCCTTTTTTCAGTAAAATAATATCGGCTGTTTCTTTGGCCACATCCACGGCGTTGTCCACGGAAATGCCGACATCAGCGGTCTTGAGCGAGGGGGCGTCGTTAATGCCGTCACCCAGATAGCCGACCGTCAGGCCGTGCCGTTTCAGTTCCATAATAATTTTTTCCTTCTGGCTGGGACTGAGACGCGCGCAGATAGTGGCTGACCGTGTTTTTTTATAGATCTCTTCGTCAGTCAGGCGATTGAGGTCTAACTCTTCGCCGGTCACGATGCCTTTTATTTCTAAATTCAGGTCATGGCAGATTTTTTTGGTGACGAGTGGTCCGTCGCCGGTCAAGATTTTTATTTCCACACCGTGCTCGCGCATAAAAACCAAGGTTTCTTTGACATCGGCTTTAGGCGGATCATAGAAAGCCATAAAGCCGCATAGGGTCAGGCCATTTTCTTCGCTCATGGCGTACTGTTCTTTTTTCTCGGCCACCTCCTTGGTGGCGATCGCCAAGATGCGCAAGCCGTCATTACTTAAATTATCATAGGTCTCTTTCGCCTGTTTCAGAACTTCCGGTGTTAAGGCTTTTATTTTATCACCGTCAAAGTAGTTAGCACTGATTTTAAATATTTCTTCCGGCGCCCCCTTAGTGGTCATGGTTAGCTTTCCGTCGCGTTCGTAAATAATAGAGGAGCGCTTGCGGTTGAAGTCATAGGGCAGCTCTTCCATTTTTTGGGCGCCAGCCAGAGGGATTTCTTCGTGGCTCAAAATCGCTTGATCCAGAATGCTTTTGATTCCGGTTTCAAAATAGCCGTTCAGATAGGCTTGCTCTAAAACCGGGCGGGAATCAGCCCCGAAAACATCGACATGCTTGATAACGGTGATCTTATCTTCGGTTAAGGTGCCGGTTTTGTCCGTGCAGAGAATATCCAAAGAACCGAAAGTGGGGATGGAATTTAAACGTTTGACCAGCACGCCATTTTTGGCCATTTTCATCGCGCCCTTAGCCATATTGACGCTCATGATCATCGGCAGGAGTTCCGGGGTCACGCCGACGGCCACGGCCAAAGCGAATAAGAAAGAATTCAAGACGCCTTTGTGCATGAAGGCATTGACCAGAAAAATAATGGCGACAATAAAGATAATGACGCGGATAATTAAAAAACCAAAACCGCGGATGCCTTTTTCAAAAGCATTTTCCGGTTCCGGTTTAAAGATCTTCTGGGCGATTTGGCCGAATTCCGTATTGAGAGCGATAGTGGTCACTAAGAAGCGGCCGAAACCGGAAATAACGTTAGTGCCGGAAAAAATCGCGTTATTCTGATCGACAAACTTTTCGACCGGCAGGCTTTCGCCGGTCAGGCTGGATTCATTCAAGAAGAAATCGGTGGCGCTGATTATTTTTCCGTCCGCCGGAACAATATCACCGGCCGAGAGCTCGACGATATCGCCCGGGACCAAATATTTTGTTTCTAATTCCTGCTTCTTTCCGTCTCTTATAACTTCCGTGCGGATGGCGACGCGGCGGGCGATTTTTTCGGCCGCGCGGCTGGATTTACGTTCTTGATAAAAATTCAAGACAATGCTTAAGAGAATCATGGACAGGATAATGCCCATGCTGCGCACTTGGCCGGTCAATCCGGAGATGACAGCGGCCACCATCAGGATTAAAATCAACGGATTTTTGAAATAAGTGAAAAATTGGATAACGGGATTGATTTTTTTCGCTTTGGCAATCTGGTTATAACCGAAAAGATGGGAGCGCTTAATGGCTTCGTTCGTACTTAAACCCTGCGGCCCGGAGTCGACTTTAGTATAAAGTTCAGCGAGAGCCAGCTTCTTTAAATCAACAGCGGCAATTGTCGGTTTATCCATAGTATTTGGGTTATTTTAGTCATTCCTATTATAACATTTATCAGGCCTTTTTCGTCAACAATGAGCGGAATTTTTCGCTCTTTACCACGGCGTTTTCTAATGGCTTAATAATTTCTCTAATTAGAGCACAATTATTTAGCCAGCCGGCTTTTTTGGCTTCTCGTCTCGCCCGCCAACAAAGAGTTTTTATGTGACCGGCGATTTGGCTGGCGGCCGCGGAAACGAACAAAAGATTAATGACTTCCGGCTTTTGCAGGTTGAGCGTCAAATGCCGCTGGCGGGCCTTTTTTAAAATTAAAATATTAACGGCGGTGATTGCGCCGTTTTCTAAATCTTCCCGCCAGTCGCAGGCATCATCGGATAATTGTTTGGCCGCCAGGGCGAAACGAAAGAAATCCAAAATTGCCGAGCGACACCCCTGATCCGGTCGTTCGGCGAGAAAATTGGCTGCTACTAAAGGTCCGAGAGCCAGGACTAATGATTTGCGGGAGAGATCCGTTAAATTTTTAAAATTAGGCCAAACACGAGGGAAAATAATTTGTCCCTGGCTAATTTCTAAATGCGTTTGAACAGCTTCTTCTTGGTTGGCTTTTTCCAGATCAGCAAAGACACTATTGAATAGGCGATAAAAATCTTTCCCTAAATTTAAACGATAATAAATTTCCAAGTAGCGGCGTAAATAAGCATTCGCCCGGCTTAGTTTATTTGGCTGGCCGCTGCCATCGAGAAAATCATCATAAATATTCAAGGCTTTCCAGAGATAAATTTGCCCTTGGCTGATTTTTTTAAGAAGGGAGGATTTTATTTTGCTATTTTTCCCTTTGGCCCGGGCGGTCAAGAGCCATATTGGCCAATAGTAGACTTGGTCTTTAATCATCTCGGGCGGGGAAAAATAACCGTGAATTCCGTGCCTTGATTCAAATGACTTTTGACCGTAATTATACCGCCAAAATCTTTTTCCACAATATTTTTTGTGGAGGACAGACCCAAGCCAAGACCGCGCCCGTTTTCTTTTTTGGTGCTGAAGAACGGTTCGAATATTTTTAAAAGGTTTTCCGGAGCGATGCCCTGGCCGAAGTCAGTGACGCTGAAAATAACTTTGTCT
>Ga0209538_1001215_pt1 | contig 13804 bp, 10 predicted proteins | sample BarGraNGADG00211_2_FD_184492 | JGI IMG/M metagenome (GOLD analysis project Ga0209538, IMG submission 184492) | Arctic peat soil microbial communities from Barrow, Alaska - Barrow Graham LP Ref core NGADG0004-211 (SPAdes) (version 2) | ecosystem: Environmental > Terrestrial > Soil > Wetlands >... | reverse complement strand
CACCAGGGAGAGCCGAAGGCTGAGTCCGACCGCCTGCCAGTCCACGCTCAGTCTGCCGGGATCTCGAACCCGAACCGCTTCAGGACCGTCCTGCCTGCGGGCGACAGCAGGAAATCCCGGAAAACCGCGGCCCCGTCCCCGTTCGCTCCACCCTTCAGCACCAGCCCTCCCTGGTCGATCCTCGGGTGAGCCGAGGCCGGGACGGGCCAGAACCGCAGCCGTCCTCGAACCGTCGACGCGAGCGCCAGCGAGAGCGCCACGACGCCCGCCTCCGCGGCCCCTGACTCGACGAACTGCGCCGCCTGGGCGACGTTCTCCCCGAGGACGAGCTTCTCCTTCACCGCCGCGAAGACTCCGAGCGAGGCCATCGCCGCCGCGGCGGCTTGACCGTACGGAGCATGCTTCGGGTTCGCGATCGCCACGTGCCGCACCGACGGGTCGGCGAGCGCCCGGATCCCATCCCGGACGAGGGGGATGGCCGAGGATTCCGGCACGACGACGGCGAGACGGCCCACGCCGTAGAGGAAGACTTCGCCGCGCCCCAGGCCGGCGACGGCGAGCCGTCGCGGGTACTCGGCGTCCGCCGACAGGAAGAGGTCGAACGGCGCGCCGTTCGAGATCTGCGAGAAAAAGTTCCCCGAAGACCCGAACGTCATTCTCAGCTTGACCTCGGGGTTCGCCCTCTCGAATGCCCGTCCCAGCTCGTCCATCGCGAACTTCAGGTCGGCGGCGGCGGCGACCAAGACCTCGCCAGTCTGCCGGGTCTCGGCAGCGTCCATGGTAGGAGCAAAGGTCAGGAAGACGGAGACGGCGGCGATCACGAGCCGTCCACTCGTCCGGTCAGTCGTCATGGAGCGGAGCATTAACGAAGCCGATCAGTACGAAACGTGGAGGGCCAGCCCCCCGGGCAGCGCGAACACCGTGAACTCGGCCTTCCGCACGGCAGAACGATGAGGCTGGTGCCTTCCAACGACGAAGCGGCCAACCGCGGTCCCGAGGACCGCACTGGCGAGGACGTCGCTAGGGAAGTGGGCCTGCTGGTAGACGCGCGAAACGGCGACCAGCGACGCAACCGTGTAAGACAGCGTCGGGACGAGCCACCCGTCGGACCGCATCGCGATCACCGACGCCACCGTGAACGCCTGGGCGGTATGGCCGGACGGGAACGACGCGTGGGAGCTGAACGGCTGGAAGACGGTCGCTCCCTCCGACTCGGTCGGCCGCTCCCGGCCAAAGGTGGGCTTGAGGACGACGTTCGTCAGGAGGCCGGTCAGGATCGACGCCTCGATCGCGTCCCGACCCGTATCGCGGACCTCCGGATCGCCGAAGACGAGCCCCCCCGCGAGCAGGCCGGCCGACAGGGCGATCGAGTACTCGGCTCCGAATTTCGAGACGAACCGGGCCGTGGTGTCCCGGGACGAAGACTGGTTCCGGACGGCCCACCGGTATGCGTCCCGGTCTCCGGCCATGAGACCCCCGGTCCCGGCGAGGGCTCCGGCGAGTAGCGTCCAGTCTCCGCGCTCCCAGGAAGCGGGCGCCTTCACCATCGCCACCGAGTCTTCGCCCCACCGGACGACCTCGTCCTTGACCGCTTCCGCAACTCCCCCCTCCGGCTGCCCGAGGGCGGGAGCCGGGCCGAGACACGACGCGACGAGGAGCGCCGCGACAACCCTTGGGGCGCGGGGACGAGTCACTCCTGACCCCTTCCGAAGGATTCCCACTCCCAGTCGTTCCACCATTCCCGCTCGACCCCCTCGCAAGTTACGCCGTGTGACGGACAGATGACGCACCCCTCTCCGCGGATCGCTCCCGGGTCGTATGCCTGCGGGTAGGTTCGGACGAGGCGCTCTCCCTCGGCTTTCGCTTCCGCCTCCCCCGGCGTCATCTCCCGCGCCGGCAGCTCGCGGACCATCGCCCGGGCGAGGCGGTTCTCGCTCTCCGGGAGGAGGACCGAGTTCTCGGCGTCGATGTGCTGCCAGAGGGCCCGCGAGTAGCGCGTCGCGAGATCCACGAGCGCCTCCTTCTGCGACGGCGCCAGCGGCTCGGCCAGCAGCAACGGCGCCATCTCCTCGAAGGTAGCCTCCATCGAGCGGTGCTGGTCGATGAGGGCGACCACCGGCCCGCTCTTCGCCCTCAGCTCAGCGTGCGCGACGAGCGCCGGGAGCAGGACGTTCTCCTCCCGCCCGTGGTGGAAGCTGCCTGAGAACTCGCTAAAGAACCGGACGAAGGCCTCGCCGTCTCGCGGATCCAGCGCGCCGCTCACCCGCGTCTCGACCCACGTCCGTAGAGAGCCCAGAACCCGTTCGATCAGTTCGTGCTCGGCGCGCAGCTCATCGATCAGTTTCATCCCGTCAGATTACCAGCCCCCGTCCGGTCTTGAGGACGAGTCTCCCTGCACGACTCTTGCGCCCTCGTCCAGACCGGGAATGCCGGAGCCGGCCGAGCGGACTTAGACGCGAGACGGCCGTCTCCGGTTTACACCCCCGGAAGCCCCGGTTCCGGAAATTCCCAAGTGGGCGGCCACGTCTGATAATCCATGTATGGATGAACCTGTGCTCGAAATCCTGGCAAGGGGAGTGCCCCGATGAACTCCGGTGACAACGGCCTCCTTTCCGGAGGGGATCCTGCCTCCGCTTCCCCTTCGAAGAGGTGGCGCCTGCCGATCATCCTCGCCTGCATCGGCGCCGCCGCCGTCGTGGTCGTCGTCGCTTTCGTATTCATCCGGAGCAACGGGGCGAAGGCCGCCAAGGAGAAGGCCGGCAAGGCCGAGCGGGCAATCCCCGTCGTCGGCCTCCCCACCAAGCTCGGCGACCTCGCCGTCTACCAGAACGGTCTCGGCACCGTGACCCCGCTGAAGACCGTCACGGTCAAGAGCCGCGTCGACGGTCAGCTCAACAAGGTTGAATACCGCGAGGGCCAGCTCGTCCATGAGGGCGATCTCCTCGCCCAGATCGACCCGCGGCCGTTCGAAGTCCAGCTCCTGCAAGCGCAGGGACAGCTTGCCAAGGACGAGGCAGGCCTGAAGAACGCCAGGGCCGACCTCGAGCGATACAAGGTCCTGATCGCCGAGGACTCGGTCCCCCGGCAGCAGCTCGACACGCAGGCGGCTCTCGTCACACAGTTCGAGGCTTCGATCAAGAGCGATCAGGCCCAGGTGGAAAGCGCCCGGCTGAACCTCACCTACAGCCGCATCACTGCCCCCTTCACCGGCATCGTCGGCCTCCGCCTCGTCGATCCGGGAAACATGGTCCGGGCCACCGACACGAACGGGCTCCTCGTCATCACGCAGCAGCAGCCGATCAGCGTCGTCTTCACGATCCCTGCCGACGCCCTTCCCTCAGTCCTGAAACAGACCCGCACCGGCAGGAAGCTGACCGTCGAGGCGTGGGACCGAGACATGAAGAACAAGCTGGCGACCGGCTCGCTCCTGGCGATCGACAACCAGATCGACCAGGCGACCGGGACCGTGAAGATCAAGGCGCTCTTCCCGAACGAGACGTTCGCCCTTTACCCAAATCAGTTCGTCAACGCCCGCCTCTGGGTCGACACGCTCGAGAAGGCGGTCCTCGTCCCCACGGCGGCGCTGCAGCGAAGCCCGCAGTCGACCTACGTCTACGTCGTCAAGCCCGACTCCACTGTGGAGCTCAGGAACGTCGAGGTCCAGCTGACCGATGGGGACCAGACCGCGGTGAAGACCGGCCTCAAACAGGGCGAGATCGTCGTCGTGGACGGCGTCGACAAGCTCCAGCCCGGGTCGAAGGTGGCCCTGGCCGGCAGCGGCGGAGCGAAGAAGCGGGCCTGATGAACCCGTCTCGCCCCTTCATCCTCCGGCCCGTTGCCACGTCGCTCCTGATGGCCGGCCTCCTGATCGCCGGAGCGATCGGCTTTCAGCAGCTCCCCGTGTCAGCCCTCCCGCAAGTCGACTACCCGACCATTCAGGTCGTCACCTTCTACCCGGGTGCCAGCCCCGACGTGATGGCCTCGGCCGTCACGGCACCGCTCGAGCGCCAGTTCGGGCAGCTCCCCGGGCTGAACCAGATGACGTCGACCAGCTCAGACGGGAGCTCGGTTATCACGCTCCAGTTCGTCCTCGACCTCAACATCGACGTCGCCGAGCAACAGGTCCAGGCCGCGATCAACTCCGCCGGGACCTACCTCCCCCCCGACCTCCCGAACCCGCCGATCTACGCGAAGACGAACCCGGCCGACGCGCCCATCCTCACGCTCGCACTCACGTCCGACACGATGCCGCTCTCGAAGGTCGAGGACTTCGCCGACACCCGATTCGCCCAGAAGATCTCCCAGCTGCCCGGGGTCGGCCTGGTCAGCATCAGCGGCGGCCAGAAGCCGGCTGTCCGCGTCCAGGTGAACCCAACCACCCTCTCGTCGTACGGCCTGACGATGGCCGACGTCCGGACCGCCATCGGGCAGTCGAACGTCAACCAGGCCAAGGGTGCCTTCGACGGCCCCCGGCAGTCGATCGCCATCGGCGCCAACGACCAGCTCCTCACGAGCGAGCAGTACAAGCCCCTCGTCATCGCCTACCGCGCCGGCGCCCCCGTCCTCCTGTCTGACGTGGCGAAGGTCATCGACGACACGGAGAATGCCCGGCAGGCCGCGTGGCGGAACGAGACGCCCGCGGTCATCCTGAACATCCAGCGGCAGCCGGGCGCCAACATCATCGCCGTCGTCGACCGGGTCAAAGCGCTCCTTCCGCAGCTCCGAGCGTCGCTCCCGCAGGCGATCAAGGTCTCGATCCTGACCGACCGGACCATCACCATCCGCGCCTCGGTCGAGGACGTCGAGTTCGAGCTGATGCTGGTCATCGCCCTAGTCGTCATGGTCATCTTCCTCTTCCTCCGGACGGTGGCCGCCACCATCATCCCGAGCGTCGCCGTCCCGCTCTCCCTCGTCGGCACGTTCGGCGCCATGTACCTCCTCGGGTACAGCCTCAACAACCTGACTCTGATGGCGCTCACGATCTCGACCGGCTTCGTCGTCGACGACGCCATCGTGATGATCGAGAACATCACCCGCTACATCGAGGAGGGGATGGACCCGATGGCGGCGGCGCTAAAGGGGTCCGAGCAGATCGGCTTCACGATTCTGTCGTTGACCGTCTCGCTGATCGCCGTCCTGATCCCTCTCCTCTTCATGGGCGACATCGTCGGGCGGCTCTTTCGCGAGTTCGCGGTCACCCTCTCCGTCACGATCCTGATCTCGGCGGCCGTCTCGCTAACGCTGACGCCCATGATGTGCGCCCGCCTCCTCCACCACAAGCGGCCGGAGGAGCAGAGCCGGTTCTACCGAGCATCCGAGAGAGCATTCCAGCGGATCATCGCCTTCTACGGCCGGACGCTCGCCTGGGTCCTCCGTCATCAGAGGGCGACTCTCGCCGTCGCGGCCGCCACCCTCGTTGCCACGATCCTCCTCTACCTCGTCGTCCCGAAGGGCTTCTTCCCCGTCCAGGACACCGGCGTCATCCTCGGGATCTCCGAGGCCCCCCAGTCGGTCTCCTTCCAGGCGATGGCCCGGCGCCAGCAGGACCTCGCCCACGAGATCCTGAAGGACCCCGCGGTGGTGAGCCTCTCCTCGTTCATCGGGATCGACGGGACCAACACGACGATGAACAGCGGCCGGATCCAGATCAACCTCAAGCCGCTCGACGAGCGAAAGGCCTCGGCCACCGAGGTCATCCGACGGCTCCAACCCTCCCTGGCGAAGGTCGAGGGGATCACGCTCTTCATGCAGCCGGTCCAAGATCTGACTGTCGAGGACCGGATCAGCCGGACGCAGTTCCAGTACAGCCTCGAAGACCCGGACACGAAGGAGCTGGCTGCGTGGGTCCCGAAGTTCCTCGACCACCTCCGGACGCTCCCCGAGCTACGCGACGTCGCCAGCGACCAGATGAACGCCGGCCTCGAGGCCCGGCTGGACCTCGACCGGAGCACGGCCTCGCGGCTCGGCATCACGCCCCAGGCCCTCGACGACGCACTTTACGACGCCTTCGGTCAGCGGCAGGTCTCGACCATGTTCACGCAGCTGAACCAGTACCGGGTGGTCCTCGAGTACGACCCGGCGTTTCGGCAGCATCCGGACGACCTGAAGAACGTCTACCTCAAGTCGGCCAGCGGCGGGTCCGTCCCGCTCAGCGCCTTCACCCAGCTGCAGGTCGGGAGCGCGCCGCTCGCCGTGAATCACCAGGGGCAGTTCCCCGTCACGACGATCTCGTTCAACCTCGCCCCGAGCGCCTCGCTTGGCGACGCCGTTAAGGCCATCGAAAAGGCGAAAGCGGACGTCGGCCTCCCGCCTAGCATCCAGGCCTCGTTCCAGGGGACGGCCAAGGCGTTCCGGGCGTCGCTGGTCAACACACCCTTCCTCATCCTTGCCGCGATCGTGACCGTCTACATTCTCCTCGGCGTGCTCTACGAGAGCTACATCCACCCGATCACGATCCTGTCCACCCTGCCGTCGGCCGGCGTTGGCGCTCTCCTGTCGCTGATGCTCTTCCGAACCGACTTCTCGGTCATCGCCCTGATCGGCATCATCCTGTTGATCGGCATCGTCGAGAAGAACGCGATCATGATGATCGACTTCGCCCTCGACGCCGAACGGAAGGAAGGGAAGGCCCCCGGCGACGCGATCTTCCAGGCGGCCCTGCTCCGGTTCCGGCCGATCGTGATGACCACGATGGCCGCCCTCCTGGCCGGTGTGCCGCTGGCCGTCGGCTCGGGGATCGGCTCGGAGCTCCGCCGGCCCCTCGGCATCGCCATCGTCGGCGGCCTCATCTTCAGCCAGCTCCTGACTCTCTACACGACACCCGTCATCTACCTCGCCTTCGACCGCCTCGCCCGGCGCCTCACCGGGAAATCGGCGGCCGGAGCGCTCGCGTCTACGGCGCCCGACTCGGCCTCGTCCCCTGAAGCGCTCAGTCCGGCCGAGGGCAAATGAGTCTCTCCTCCCCCTTCATCCACCGCCCTGTAGCCACGACGCTCCTTACGGTCGCTATAGCTCTCGCGGGGGCAATTGCTTTCCAGTTCCTCCCGGTCTCTCCGCTTCCCCAGGTCGAGTTCCCGACGATCAGCGTGTCGGCCGGCCTCCCCGGCGCCAGCCCCGAGACGATGGCCTCCTCCGTCGCCACACCGCTCGAGCGTCAGTTCGGACGGATCGCCGGAGTGACCGAGATGACGTCGGCGAGCTCCCTCGGGTCGACGAGCATCACCCTCCAATTCGATCTCTCCCGGAACATCGACGCGGCGGCCCGCGACGTCCAGGCCGCCATCAACGCTGCCCGCGGCCAGCTCCCGGCGAACCTGCCGAACAACCCGCGATACCGAAAGGTCAACCCGGCCGACGCGCCGATCATGCTCCTCTGCCTCACGTCCGATCTGTACGACCGGGCGAAGATGTACGACATCGCCTCCACCGTCCTCCAGCAGAAGCTGGCGCAAGTGAACGGGGTGGGCCAGGTTTACGTCGGCGGGGGGGCCCTGCCGGCCGTCCGGGTCGACGTCAACCCGACCCTTCTCCAGAACAACGGGATCGGGATGGAGAACGTCCGGGCCGTCCTGGCCTCCGCCAACGTCAACCTCCCGAAGGGGCAGGTGGCCGACGAGATGCGCGCCTGGTCGATCGGGGCGACCGACCAGCTGATGAAGGCGGACGAGTACAAGCCGCTCATCATCCGCTACCGGGCCGGCGCCGCCGTCCGGCTCTCCGACGTGGCCAACGTCACCGACTCGGTCGAGGACGTCCGAACGGCGGGGCTATCGAACGGCAAGCCTGCCATCATCATGATCGTCTTCCGGCAGCCTGGAGCGAACATTATCGAGACGGTCGATGGGATCCGCGCCGTCCTCCCCCAGCTCCAGGCCTCGATCCCCCCAGCCATCAAGCTGAACGTCGTCATCGATGCCACGAGGACGATCCGCGCCTCGGTCCGGGACGTCGAGATCACGCTCCTGATCTCGATCTCGCTCGTGATCCTGGTCGTGTTCCTCTTCCTGCGGAACGTCCGGTCGACCTTCATCCCGAGCGTCGCGGTCCCGGTGTCGCTGATCGGCACGTTCGGGGTGATGTACCTCCTCGGCTACTCGATCGACAATCTCTCGTTGATGGCGCTGACGGTGGCCACCGGCTTCGTCGTCGACGACGCCATCGTCGTCATCGAGAACATCACGCGCCACCTGGAGACGGGGCTCTCCCCTCTTCAGGCGGCCCTCCTCGGCGCCAAGGAGATCGGCTTCACCGTTATCTCCATGAGCATGTCCCTGATTGCCGTCTTCATCCCGATCCTCTTGATGGGCGGTATCGTCGGCCGCCTCTTCCGGGAGTTCGCCGTCACGCTCTCGGTCGCCATCGCCGTCTCGATGGTCATCTCGCTGACGGCCACGCCGATGATGTGCGCCACGCTGCTGAAGCCGCATGGCTCAGAGACGCACGGCCGGCTCTACCGCGCGAACGAGGCGGCGTTCGCCTGGATCCTCCGGAAGTACGAGACCTCGCTCGCCTGGGTCCTGAGGCACCAACCGCTAACCCTGGCCGTGACCCTCTTGACGATGGCGGCGACCATCTTCCTCTACGTGAAGGTCCCGAAGGGGTTCTTTCCCCAGCAAGATGCCGGACGGCTCACCGGGAGCATCGTGGCCGACCAGGCGACCTCGTTCCAGCTGATGCAGCCGAAGCTGGAGGAGTTCGTTAAGGTCGTGATGCAGGACCCGGCCGTTGAGAGCGCGAATGGCTTCCTCGGCGGCGGAACGACGAACACGGGGCGGATGTTCATCGGCCTGAAGCCGAAGGAGCAGCGGGACGCCAACCCCGACGAGGTGATCGCGCGGCTCCGCGGAAAGCTCGCCCATGTCCCCGGCGCCACCCTCTACCTCCAGCCGGTCCAGGACCTCCGGATCGGCGGCCGCCCCGGCGCGGCGCAGTTCCAGTACACCCTTCAGGGGGACGACACGGCGGAGCTCTTCGAGTGGGCCCCGAAGGTCCTCGAGCGGCTCCGGACGCTGAAGGAGCTGACCGACGTCAACAGCGACCAGCTGAACAAGGGACTTCAGTCGTCGCTCGCGATCGACCGGGCCACCGCCGCGCGCCTCGGCATCACCACACAGAATATCGACGACACCCTCTACAGCGCTTTCGGCCAGCGGCCGGTCTCGACGATCTACACGCCGCTCAACCAGTACCGCGTGATCCTCGGCGTCGACCCGAGGTTCTGGCAGGACCCGGAAGGGCTCAAATACATCTACGTCCGCTCCCGGACCGGCGACCTGGTCCCACTCTCGGCCATCGCGCGGATCACGAACGACACGACGTCCCTGACCGTCAACCACCAGGGGCAGTTCCCCGCCGTGACGATCTCCTTCAATCTGCCGCCCGGCATGGCTCTCGGGAACGCCGTCGACGCCATCAGCCGCGCGCAGGCAGAGATGCGTGTCCCCGGCAGCATCCGCGGAATGTTCATGGGGACGGCACAGGCGTTCAAGGCGTCGCTGAAGGACGAGCCGATCCTGATCCTGGCCGCCGTCCTGGCGGTCTACATCGTTCTCGGCGTCCTCTACGAAAGCCTGATCCACCCGGTGACGATTCTCTCCACCATCCCGTCCGCGGGCGTTGGCGCGCTCGTTGCCCTTCTCCTCTTCAAGACGGAGCTGTCGGTGATCGCTCTGATCGGGATCATCCTCTTGATCGGCATCGTCAAGAAGAACGCGATCCTGATGATCGACTTCGCCATCGAGGCCGAGCGGAAGAACCAGAAGGGCCCGGAGCAAGCGATCTTCGAGGCCTGCCTCCTTCGCTTTCGCCCCATCACCATGACGACCATGGCCGCCCTACTCGGCGGGCTGCCGCTCGCCCTCGGCAGGGGCACCGGGTCCGAGCTGCGGCGCCCGCTCGGGATCTCCATCGTCGGCGGCCTTATCTTCAGCCAGATGTTGACGCTCTACACCACGCCCGTTGTCTACCTCTACCTCGACCGCTTCCGCCTCCGGTTTGGAGCTTTCCGGCGACATCTCCTCGGTCGCCCGCTCCCCGCGAGGGACAAGGTCGGAGCCACGGCATGAAGCGCCTCGCCCTATTCGCTTCAGTCCCGGCCCTTGCCGCTCTCCTCGCCGGCTGCGCCGTCGGCCCTGACTACCGGCGGCCCGACGCTCCCGTCCCGGACGCCTGGAAGGAAGCCGCCGGGAAGTGGAAAACCGCCGAGCCGAAGGATCAGCTCTCGCGTGGGCAATGGTGGGACGTCTTCCAGGACCCTGGCCTCGCGGCCCTCGAGGAGCAGCTCGACGTCTCCAACCAGAGCATCGCCCAGGCCGAGGCGCAGTTCAGGGCAGCGGCCGCTATCTCGCGCGGCGCCCGGGCAGCCTTCCTCCCGTCGATCACCACTTCTCCATCGGCCAGCAGGTCGCAGGGAATTCAAGGGCGCGCCTCGACTCCGGGCACGGCCTCGCCGACCTCCGATACCTACCAGCTCCCCGTCGACGCCTCCTGGGAGATCGACCTCTTCGGCCGGATTCGCCGGAACCTCGAATCGGGCCTCGCCAGCGAGCAGGCCGCCGGGGCCCAGCTCGAGGCGGTCCGTCTGGCAATGCAGGCCCAGCTGGCGTCGATCTGGTTCACGCTCCAAGGCGTCGACGCCCAGCAGCAGCTCCTGGCCACCAACGTGGCGGGCTACGAGAAGGCTCTCGATCTGACGACGAACCGGTACAAGCAGGGGGTCGTCTCCGGCGTGGACGTCGCCCAGGCGAAGACCCAGCTCGAGTCGACCCGCGCCCAGCTGACGGAGCTCGGGATCACGCGCGCCCAGCAGGAGCACGCCCTTGCCGTCCTGATCGGGAAGGCGCCCTCGACCGTCACGATCCCTTCAGCGCCTCTTTCGGCGAAACCACCGGAGATCCCGGTGGGTCTCCCATCCGGGCTCGTTGAGCTGCGCCCCGACGTGGCGGTCGCCGAGAGACGGATGGCCGCCGCAAACGCCCAGATCGGGGTGGCGAAGGCCGCCTACTTCCCAACGCTGACCCTCTCTGGCTCCGCCGGCTATCAGTCATCGGCCCTGACGGACTTCTTCTCGCTTCCCAACCGCTTCTGGTCACTCGGCCCCGCCTTCCTCGCCACCCTCTTCGACGGAGGCCGCCGGAAGGCCGCAACGGACCAGGCGATCGCGAACTACGACGCCACCGTCGCTTCCTACCGGGCCACTGTCCTCGGCGCCCTCCAGGACGTGGAGGACAACCTCGTGGCGCTCCGGCTGCTGGAGGTGGAGGCGGCGCAGCAGGCCGAGGCCGTCACCGCGGCCGAGAGGGCGCTCGCCATTGCAAAGAACCGTTACGACGTTGGTATCACGACCTACCTGGAGGTGGTCACCGCGCAGAGTATCGCCCTCGGCGCCGAACGGACCGCCCTCGACCTCGCGACCCGAAGGATGACTGGGAGCGTCAACCTCGTACGGGCGCTGGGCGGGGGCTGGAAGAACCCCGACGCCGGGCCGCCGCTCTCGGCCGGTCGCTGAACCGGCGGCGAAACTACTCCCCAAACTCCCCGAACTCGGCGATCACGGGGGCGTGGTCGGAGGGGAGCTTTCCTTTCCGCTCGTCCCGGTCGACCGACACCGAGGCGAGCCGCGCCGCGAGCGGCGGCGTGACGAGGAGATGGTCGATTCGCAGACCGTCGTTTTTCGGGAACCCCAGCTCCCGGTAGTCCCACCACGTGAAGACCTGGTCTTCAGGTCGGACCTGCCGGAGAGCGTCGACGAGCTCCAACCCCTTTAGCGCCTCGAAGGCGGCCCGGGCGTCCGGATGGCAGAGGACCGTCTCCCTCCACTTCTCCGGGTTCTTCACGTCCCGGTCCCCGGGGGCGATGTTGAAGTCACCGCAGAGAACGGCCGGGCGCCTAGAGTCGAGGTGCGAGGCGGCCCAGACTTGCAGCCGGCCAAGCCACCGGAGCTTGTAGGCCCACTTCTCGCTCCCGACTTCCTTCCCGTTCGGGACGTAGGCCGAGACGACGCGGACCCCCTTCACCGTCGCCGCGATCAGCCGGGCCTCCGGGTCGGTGTCGGCGTCTCCCATCCCCCGCTCGACATCGGCCGGCTCCTCGCGCGAGAGGATCGCCACGCCGTTGTAAGTCCTCTGCCCGTGCGTCACCGCCTTCCAGCCGGCCGCCTCCAGCGCCTCCCGAGGGAAGTCGGCGTCGGTCACCTTCAGCTCCTGCAGGCAGACGACGTCCGGCCCCTGCCGGGCGAGGAAGGCCAGCAGCCGGTCCAGCCGCGCTCGGACCGAGTTGACGTTCCAGGTAACGACGCGCATCCGGAAGAGTCTACCGGTCGGAAGCCTCCTCAGCTCACCGGCCGGAGAGGCCTCGGGGCGATCGGTGGCGGGGGCGGCAGGTCCTTCGGGTCCTGCGCGATCTTCTTCAGCAGGAGGTCGATGACATGATCGAGCTGCACGTCCTTTCCCCCGAGGAACCCGTCCGGACCGGGATCCAACGTCACGTCGCGGTCGACGCCGTGCCCTTCGATCACCCACTGCTTCCCGCGCGGGTCCCACCCGCCGAATTCGGGCGCCCAACTGGTAGGCGTGCCCCACGCTCAGCTCGCCGAAGATCTCTCCCAGCAGGTCGGCCAGGTCGTCGTGCGAGGAGATCCGGTCCGCCAGCGGGCCGTACTGCTTCCAGATGCCGTCCCAGTCGACGCCGTGCATCTTCGGGTGTTGGGGATCCGCAGCCAGTGGAGCTTTCCCTCGAGGGCGCGCAGCTCGTCGTAGTTCCCCGCCGGGATCGGGACCTGGACCACCCGCTCGGCAAGGCCGTCGAAGTCGATCCGGATCGGGGTGGGCTTTCCTCTTCCTTCGCTGTCCCTTTCTTCGCGTCCTTGGCGTCGTCGTTCTTGCCGTCCTTGGCATCCTTTTCATCCGGCTTCGGCGGGTCGACGTCGCCGCGCGGCACGAACGGGAGGGCGCCGTCCGCCTGGAGGGCCAGGACGAAGGGGAGCGTCGCGTCGTTCACGATGAACCGGGGTTCGTTCCGGTCGAGGTAGGGATTGATGTAACGGCCGGAGAGGAAATAGAGGAACTTCTCCTTCGGGTCCCACGCCGGCGAGAAGGAGTGAAACATCGGGTCGGTCCCCGGGACGCTTTTCCGCGTTTCGGCGTCCCAGACCCGGACCTGTCCGAAGAGGTTCTTCAGCGTGACGACGTACGCGAGGGTGCGGGAATCGGGCGACCAGACGTACTTCGTGATCTCCCCTTCCGAGAGGTCGACGGAGGCGTCCGCGCCGGTCAAGGCGTCCGTCACGCGCAGCCGATGCTTCTCGTCGGCCCAGGCGATCCGCTCCCCGTCCTTCGACAGGGCCCACGAGCCGAGCGTCGCCTTCGGGTCGACGAAGCACTCGCGCTCCTGGAGGCGGTCGCTTGGCAGCTGGATCGGGACCTGGTCGCTCCTCCCACTGGCCAGGTCGTAGACCCAGATGCCCGTCCTGTGCTGGTAAACGATCTTCCCCTCGCCCATCGATGGCTACCGCACGTCGTAGTCGTCGAACCGCGGCAAGCGCCGGACGTTGCTCCCGTCGGGGAGCATCGACGCCAGGTTCGGGCGTCTCCAACGGTCCGTCACGAAGTAGATGCGGCCGTCGTTCGCCCACATCGGGAAGGCATTCTTCCCGTCGTACCGCGTCAACTCGGCGAACGAGAGCGGGTCGAGCGTGCTGACGTTCCCCTCGTACTGGGCAGTGAACGCGACGAGCGTTCCGTCGGGCGAGATTTGGGAGAAGCACTCTTCCCCCTCGTGCGCCGTCAGCCGGATCGCGACGCCCCCG
>Ga0209538_1001214_pt1 | contig 13809 bp, 14 predicted proteins | sample BarGraNGADG00211_2_FD_184492 | JGI IMG/M metagenome (GOLD analysis project Ga0209538, IMG submission 184492) | Arctic peat soil microbial communities from Barrow, Alaska - Barrow Graham LP Ref core NGADG0004-211 (SPAdes) (version 2) | ecosystem: Environmental > Terrestrial > Soil > Wetlands >... | reverse complement strand
CGCCGGCTCGTAACCGACGAAGCGCTCGAATTCTGCATGGTGGTGTGACTGGTCCACGGGTACGTCGATGAGGAATGGCACTCCCCGACCGTTGGCGTCCAGCGCTTTCTCCAGGGCAGGTCCAAGTTCGGTCGGTGACGCCACGCGTATGCCCTCCCATCCTGCAGCGATCGCCGTGGCGAGAACGTCCATCGGCGGGTCGAAGGTCGTGGCCACGATGCGACCCCCACGGCGACGATGCTGATGTCGCTGAACCTACGCTCCCCAGTGCCAGCGAAAGGTCGGGGCTCGAAAGCTGCGCACCTAGCAGGATTCCACCCCGTTCTTGACTCATGATGCAGCCTATCCTACTACGGATTCGCAACAGGTTCTCCAAACCGCACGTTCCACACGGCGACCAGGTCGAGTCCGACAGCTCCGCGCGATGAATCCGTGGTGCAGTGGGCGGCACAGGCGAGGTCGGCGTCTTGGGCAAGCAAGCGGTCGCAGCGAACGCCGGAGGCACCATGAGACGGCAGTACTGACCTTGCCCTCGAACGACGCGGGCAGGCTACCACGCCATGCTCGCTTGGTTCCGGTCGCATGGCACACTCGATCGCGTCGGCGTCGAGGCGACCGGCGCCTACGGCGCGGCGTCGCTCGTCACCTGGCCCTGGCCGGTGTGCCGGTGCTCGAGGTCACCGGCCCCGACCGGGCGGCGCGACGCGAGTGGGGCAAGGACGACACCCTGCATGCGATCACGGCGGCGCGGGCCGCCCTCACCGGTCGGCGTGTCCAGGTCGCCAAGGACCGTAGCGGGGCGATCGAGGCGCTGCGCGTACTACGCACGACGCGGAAGACCGCCGTGCGCTGCCGCCGCGTCACCCTCCAGGAGCTGCGCAACGCCATCGCTGCCGCACTCGGTCAGCTGCGCCGTCTGACCAGGATGCGGCTGCCGCACACCTGCGCAGCCTGGCGGGCCGATACGACCGCCTGCTTGTGACGTTACGGTGGCGACCAGGATCGCGCTTCGGAGCCTCGCTCGTCGCATCCTCGACCTCAGCGATGAGAGCGCCGACCTCGACCGTCTCATCGCGCCGCTGGTCGGAGAGCTCGCGCCCGGCCTGCTGGTCCTCCCGGGCGTCGGCACCCAGAACGCCGGCGAGCTCCTGGTGACCGCCGGCGAGAACCCGGAGCGCCTGCGTTCCGCAGCCGGGTTCGCGATGCTCTGCGGCGCCTGCCCGATCCCGGCCTCGAGCGGCAAGACCGAGCACCACCGGCTCAGTCGCGGCGACCGCCAGGCCAACTCGGCGCTCTGCATGATCGTCGTCTACAGGTACGCTTCGATGGCAGGCAACCGGAGACACTGATCCTTCGGCTGGCACCAGAGATGGGGCATCCCATGTGGACCTCAGAGACAAGCTCGCTGCGTGGGAGGAGTTCCACAACGTCCACCGGCCGCACTCAGGGCTCGGCGGCCGCACCCCCTACGAGGTTCTGAAGGAGCAGACGGCGTCGTGAGCCACGTCAACCGAGGTCAGGAAGGTCACAACTCCAACTGCAGGCGAGGTCAATGCGCAAGCTGACACTCTCGGGTCTGATCTTCGCAGTCGCTGTCGAGTGCATCGGGAAGGACGGATTCCAAGACTGTCATGCGCGCGCGTTCGGGAAAGCGACCTCACGATCCCTCGCCTTCTCGAGGTGAGCCTCGATCTCAGCGGCGGCGACCTGCTCGTCACCGGGCTCTATGGCGCGGACTATGACACTATGGTCATCATCCGTGACACGGTCGAGCCTGTGATCGATCTTGAGAAGGGAGTGCACCAATGGGGCGTGTCTAGGGTAGATCTCATGGAGACGACTGATACCCGACTGCCTGCAAAGGGCCTCTTGGAACGCCAAATCAATCTCAGAGTAGCGAGTTGGTGAGCCCGCTTGTGGGCGGCATCCATTAGCTCATCACACCGCCCGTGGAACTCCCGGAAGTCGGCCAGCCGCCCTGCCCGGGCGATGAGCCTGACGGCACGCGGTTCGACTGCTAGTCGGACTTCGAAGACCTCGTTGACGTCAGACGCGGACAGACTGACAACGAAGGCTCCCCGGTTGGCCACGTGGCGCAGCAGTCCCTCAGCCGAAAGTAGCTTCATGGCCTCTCGCACCGGCCCCCTGCTAGCACCGAGCTCCTCGGCGATGCTCACTTCGCTCAGCCACTGGCGCTGCTCGTACCTGCCATCGAGAATCTCGCTGCACAGCTGCGAGGCTGCCCTCTCGGAGTTCGACGTCCCCAGGCAGAACGACCTGCTGGACGAAGCATACGGATGATGTCGAGGCCGTTGGCCCAGGAGACCTGGAACACGAGCGCCGGATGGCGCCGGGCCGCTGCTTTGAGGAACGTGTCGAAGCGCATCGCGTCCTTTCAGGGTGCCGAGCCGAGGGCCCGGTCGTACACGTCGAGCGTGAGACGGGCGTTGCGTTCCCAGCTCAACTCGAGCGCGGCGGCGCGGCCGGCTGCGCCGATCGCCGCCGCTTGCCCGGGATCGTCGAGCACCCCGGCGATGATACCCGCGAGGGCGCCGGGGTCGCGAACCGGGGCGAGGTAGCCGCTGACGCCGTCGGTGATGAAGTCCTCGGGGCCCTCGCCCTTGCCCGCGACCACGGGGGTGCCCCGCGCCATCGCCTCCGTGTAGACGAGCCCGAACGCCTCGTCCCAGCTCGGCAGCGCGACGAGCTGCGCGCGCGCCATGAGCGCGAGCACGCGCGCGTGCGGCACGCGCCCGAGGAAGTGGACGCTGTCGGCCACGCCCTCGGCGGCGGCCTGCTCCTCGAGGGAGCCGCGCAGCGGGCCGTCGCCGGCGATCACGAGGTGGACGCGGCGGCCGTCCACGCGCAGGCGCCCGAGGGCGGCGATCAGGTCGCGGATGCCCTTGCGCTCGATGAGGTAGCCGACGGTGAGCACGAGGGGCTCACCGGGCAGGTAGTCGGCGGTCGGCTCGACCGTGGCGTCGAGACCGGTGGTGCCGTTGAGCACGACGGTGAGCTTCTCCGGCGCGACCACGCCGCCCAGGAGCCCGGCGACAGCGCTCGAGACCGCCATCACCTCGTCGGCGGCAGCCAGCACGGCCTTGGCGCGCCGCTCGACGGCGCCGCCCATGCGGAAGTGCTGGTAGACGTCGGCGCCGTGCACCGTGACGACGTAGGGCACGCCGAGGTCGGCGGCGAGGCGCTGTGCGAGCGCTCCGTCCGGCAGCGCCTGGTGCGCGTGCAGCAGATCGTAGCCGCCGGAGCGCAGCGAGGGCAGCCGGCGGACCCTGCGGTAGGCGAGGTCGCCGAGGCGGTCGAAGAACATCCGCTTCGGCGGCTGCAGGACGCGAGGGTACTCGGCGACGACGCCGTCGCGCACGGCCTCGCGCGGCTTCTGGCCGCGGCGGCGCTGGCGCTCGTTGCGCCAGAGGATCCGCGGCACCCACGGCGTCGGCGAGACCACGCGAACCTCGACGCCGAGCTCGCGCAGCGCCAGGATCTGCTCGTGCACGAAGAGGTAGCGCTCGACCCCCGGCGACGGGTAGAGGTGCGAGACGACGAGGACGTTCACGGGCGGGCCTCCGCGCCGGCGCCGGCCGGCGGCGCGATTCGCCGAGTGAGCCCGACCGCTGCCGGGACCGCCTGCTGGCACGCTTGATCGGCCCGAGCTCTCGGCGGCCGCGGTCTTCGAGGATCCTCCGGGCCACTCTTGTGCCGGGCAGTCCAGGCCTGCACCTTGTCGGACACGTCGGCATTCACTGCCACCTCCTGTACACCCGTCATGAGCACGTCCTACTTCGAGATCCAGTGGAAGACGATACGGCCGGGAAACCTCGCAGCAGGCACTCCATGCGGTCGTCCATACCGACTGGTCCATGCGTCGAGCTCGCCCAGAGTTCGCAATGTCCGCGTCTGCTCGTCGAGGCCACGGTCAGACATTTGCAGGTGCCGGCTTGGGGTCGACCTGCTCAAGAGCGACGGTGCTTGCTAGAGAACGGGCTCGACGTTCGGTGTTCGTTCGGAGTGTCACCGGACGACGCTCCTACGCAAACGGCAGGCTATCAGGTGGCATCAGGTGGCAGGAGAGTCTCCAACCGTCGATGCTACCTCGACGCTTTGTGCTCACAGCGAACCATCGAGCGCAGCTCGCCTGCAACTCGCGGTGTGGCAGTCTCTTCGGGTCGCCTCCCACCCAGGGAGATTGAACGCATCATCCGCTACAAGTTCTACGCCCGAGATGTACGACGCACACCCAGAAGCCAGGATCGAGCACGCGCTGCCCATGTCTTCAGGCCTCCCGATGTGTCTCAGCGGCACCGCCTCGTCGAACCCTGCAAGCAGCTCCTCTGGATCCAAGCTTTGTGCGCGGAAGGGCTCTGCGTTCAACGGCGTTGCTACGGTTCCTGCGAGTACGGCGCTCACGGTGATGCCGTCGGACCCCCAACTCTCGACCACCGATGCCGTCGTGTGCGCGGCGACAGCGCCTCTTGCTGCCGCATGCGCGCTGCCACGAGTGCTTGGCGATGATCTCCTCGGGGCGGGAGTCTTTCCAGGGCATTGATGTGCCACCTCCCTCGGTCCGAGAACCATAACCCCGGGGTAGACCGATTTCACGGGCGGTCAAGTCCCGCGACGTGGTGTGGATCCTGATCGTCGTCTGCATCATCATCTCATGAGCAGCACCACCTCCCGTGCCGTCGGCACCGGGCGCTCCGGCTCGTCAGCCTGCCCAGCGGCGTAGAGCCCGGTGAGCGACTCGGCCGAGAGGTAGCGGCGTCCCACGAGCCATTCGTCGTTCTGTTCGATGAGCAGCGCCCCGGCGAGACGGATGAGGCTCTCGTCGTTCGGGTAGATGCCGATCACGTCGCTGCGCCGGGCGATCTCCTTGTTGAGTCGCTCCAGGGGGTTGGTCGAGTGCAGCTTCGTCTGGTGGTCGCGCGGGAAGGCCATGAAGGCGAGCAGCTCCTCCTCGGCGGCCTCGAGCAGCAGGGCTATCTTGGGCGCCGCGGTCTCGAGGGTCGCGACCACGTTCGCCAGCCGCACACGCACCTCGGCGGCGTCGGCGGCGAACACCTGGCGGATCGCCGCCGCGACCATCTGCTGCTGGCTATGTGCACGTGGCCTTGCATGTCACCTAGGAAGCGCACGGTGCAGCGCTGCCAGGGGCAGCCGAGCACCTGGGCGATCGCTTTCTTGAGGCCTTCGTGGGCGTCGGAGACGCAGAGCGGGACGCCGGAGAGGCCGCGGGCCAGCAGGCCGCGCAGGAACTCGTGCCAGAAGGCCTCCGTCTCGGCCCCACCGACGTCGATGCCGACGACCTCGCGGCGGCCGCTCTCGTGGACGCCGTAGGCGACCACGAGGGCCTTGCTCCGCACGCCGCCGGCCTCGCGCACGCGCTCCACCTTGGCGTCGAGCCAGAGGTAGGGGTAGCGGTCTTCGAGCGGACGCTCTCTGAAGAGGCGCACCTGCTCGTCGAGTGTGCGGCAGAGGCGGCTCACCGTGGAGCGGCTCATGCTCTCGATGCCGAGCTGGGATGCGAGGCGCTCGACCTTGCGCGTACTGACGCCGTTCACGTAGGCCTTGGCGACCACCGCGACCAGGGCCTGCTCTGAGCGGCGGCGGGGCTCAAGGAAGCTCGGGAAGTAACTGCCGGATCGCAGGCGCGGGATCGCCAGCTCGAGGCTGCCCACGCGCGTGTCCCAGCCGCGCCGGCGGTAGCCGTTGCGGTGGTTGGCGCGCTCTGGCGAGCGCTCGTAGAGACCGGCACCGTGAGCTCTGCGACCTCGGCTTCCATGAGCTCGGCGATCACGAGCCGCACCGCCTCGCGCACGACGTCGGCGTGCTCGCCGGTCAGCATCTCGCCTGCGGTCTCACTCACGCTCATGCCGTTCAGGTCGGCCACCGTGGTGCTCCTCTCGTCACTGTTCTTGCCGGAACAACGACGATTCTAGGACCCTCCCGGTGGCCGATGCTTCGTCAGCTCTCAGGCCCGGAGCTTCTACACCACACTACGGGACTCAACTTCACGGGTGCAGGTCAGCTCTTCACAGAAAGGCACGGCGGGCCCTATTGACACGGACAGCCCGCCTCGCTACTCTTTGGACTAAGTCGAGGTCCATTGTTCTTGCGGCAAGGAGGATCTCACGGGTCAATCGCTGCTCTGACCGGGGCGGCTGCGGTCCCTGTGAGTGCGCCAGTTGCCACTACCGGGGCGCGCAGACTGCCGGCACGATCCTTCAGGGCCCCACGACCTGTCGGAGGGCTTGACAGTCCCGGAGACCTTCGATTTCAGCCGAGGAACACACGGAGAGGGGGAACGCCATTTTGAGATTCGCTGTGCGGGCTATTGCGGAGAAGACCGCTTGCGCGACGCTCTCCGTCGACTCGCCAGGCCCGTTGCTGGTTGACTGACTCGTTCATCATCACAATCATGGGGAGGGATGCGATATGTCTGGAGCCGAAGAGTCGGCGCAGACAGAACCAGTGTCGCAGTCACAGGAGCCGACACCAGACGGCGTCTTCTTGAGGAAGGCGTCTGGCGTCATACGGACGATGTCGTCTCGCGACGGCATGTACTACGGCTTCTTGTCGGCTGCTGCTCTCTATTCAGTGATTCTGTGGATCATGCCTTTCGCCGCCTTGTTCCCCCAAGCCAATGTCCTCCTAGCCAATCTCCTTGGCTTGGGGTTCTTCGTGTTCGTCTGGTTTGTGTATTCGAACTTGTCGTCAGCGATGCCGCGCAGCGGAGGCGACTACGTCTTCACCAGTCGGCTGTTGCGCCCCGTCATTGGCTTCGCAATATCGTGGGGAGCTTGGATCTTCTGGGGTCTGTTCTGGACTTTCATGGCTGCAACCACGCTTGTCAACGGAGTCTTCTCGCCAATGTTGAGCGCCATCGGCGTCTCCACCGGTAATCAAGCGTGGACCAACGCAGCTGAAAGTATCCAAGACTGGCATGTGAGACTGCCGATTGTCTTTGTACTTGTCCTCGCCTCAGCTTGGGTCATGATTGCTGGGATGGACAAGTACATGTGGCTTCAGAAGCGAATCCTGATGCCTCTCACACTCGGCGGCGTCGTCATGATTGCGCTGTCGTACATCTTCGTATCTCACGACACCTTCGTCGAGCATTTCAACCGTTTCCAAGCGGCAGCCGGTGGTCTCCCGGCAGATCAAATCATTGCGAAGGCAAGTGAACTTGGTTTTGGGGCTGGTCAAGGTGCTCTATGGGATACCTTGGGCGCTACGGTCCTGATAACGTTCTGCTACGTTTGGACTATCTGGTCAGCGGAGCTGCTAGGAGAAATCAAGCAGGCGAATCAGCTAAGAACGACGTACACGATGTTCTTTGGAGCCGGACTACTCACTTTCGTCTCGTTCATGATCGCCATCTGGGGCACTTTCGAGTACTTCGGATACACCTGGTTCCGGTCGTTCAGCTGGCTGGTCCTCAATAAGCCCGACGCTCTGGGCGGTTCTTGGGACTTCCGCGGGGCTGCGAGTTTGTTCTATATCCCCACGCTGAATGTCGGCTTGGGTGTCGTGCTGTTCTTGTGCATCATGGCACCATGTGTCCAAAGCCTTTTCAACCCGACGCTGTCTTCGTCAAGGCTTCTGCTGGCGCAGGCGTTTGACAGAGCCTTGCCCAATTGGCTTGGTGCAGTGAATGCTCGTGGTGCCCCGTATGGCGCGATCTGGTTCTGCACAGGTGTCACGCTTGCGCTGGCCGTTTTTATTGAGTTCGTACCGACCGTAACTCAGATCCTCTACTGGGGAACGTGGGTGACACTCCTTGGGCTTGGCGCAGCGATTCTTGCGGGAACGCTGTTCCCATACACCGCACGGACCATTTACGCCGTGTCACCTGGCGCTCGGATGAAGGTTCTCGGAGTGCCAGCCGTGACGTTCGTCGGGGCAATTGCGCTGGTATGGCTTGGAATCATCATGCTTGTGGGGCTCTTTCATCCATCTTGGGCGATGTTCGAGCCTGGATCGGCACGCGTCGGATTGGTTGCTCTCATTGCGGTTTTTGTTGCTGCAATCATCGGTTTCTTTGTGATGAGGTACTACAGGGCCCAACAGGGCATTAATATCGACTATGCTTTCAAGTCGATTCCTCGAGCTTGACTTCGGCTTCAAGGCGATTCCCGCAGAACCGGCCTTCTGAGGTCTGAACGCTGAAGGGCTAGTGCGGACCGGCCTTTGGGCGGGTCCGCACTAGCTTGGGCTTTGTCTCGCGTGAGAGGGGTGGTTGTGTTCTTCCACAAGTCGAAATCCGCCAAGCGCAACTTCACACGCGTCTTCTTCGTCACTGACGTTCACGGATCGACTGACTGCTTTATGAAGTTCCTGAATGCAGGTAGGGAATACGAATGCGACTGTCTTGTGCTTGGAGGTGACATTACCGGCAAGATGGTCATTCCGATTGTCGAACAGGCGAACGGCACCTATGAGGCGACGTTCATCGGGAATCACTACACGCTGGAAGATGCGCATGCAGTCGCTCGACTTGAAGAGGCGATTTGCCGTTCAGGTTCGTATCCATACCACACAAGCGTGGACGAGATTCAACAGCTTGGCGCGGGGGAGCCTGGTGGGCGAGAGGGAAGGATCAATGCAATCGCTGTGGAGCTCATGGCTGAGCGCCTGAGAGGGTGGATGCGACTCGTAGACGAGCGTTTCGCGGATAGCAGCACTAAGGTCTTCGTGGGCGCGGGGAACGATGACCCATTCGAACTGGATACCGTGCTGGCTGATTCTGATGTCGCGATTCTCTACGACGGCCATGTAGTCTCGCTTGATGAGCATCATGAGATGATTGGGCTGGGGTACGCTAACCCGACACCCTGGAACTGCCCTCGGGATGTGTCGGAGGAGGAATTGCGCCGCCGGCTGGATGATCTGGCGGGGAGGGTTCGGGACCTGCCAAACAGCATCTTCTGCGCCCACATACCTCCCCTTGGTTCTGGGCTTGACAAGTGCTACAAGCTCGACAGTTCGTGTTACCCACCAGCGGTGATCCATGACCGAGGGGGACAGCCAATCGAGTTCGGAGCAGGTAGCGTGGCCATCAGGGAGGGTATTGAGGCCTATCAGCCTTTGGTGGGCCTGCACGGTCACATTCATGAGTCTCGTGCGACGGGAAAGATTGGCCGTACGCAGGTCTTCAATCCTGGCAGCGAATATGCCGAGGGTGTCCTGAGGGGTCTGATTCTGAACCTGATGGAAGACCGTGTTCTTAGTTACCAATACACGTCTGGATAGATGATTTGCAGAGGACGACGGGTGGTTTCAGCTTGCGCGTGCAGATGCCGCGAGGCTTCAACGCGGTTATGGCCTACGCGCATCCCCCCGCCCCCTCTACATCCGAGCCACCGATGGGACATGCTCGTCGTGAGGAGGACACAAACCGCTGCAATGGCGGAGGGTTGACGGCGGTTGGACTTGGCCCCTGTCTCTGGCGCTCCGCCCATCTCAAGCCACCGCCTGTAGTTGTTCGGTCCTGTACCAGTGCGGGCTGAGGTAGCCCAGCAGTCATCAGGTTCCACAGTCATATCCACGAACCTCGGAAGGCGGCGACCATCGGACGCACACTGTGTGTCAACCTTGGGTCCGACTACCAGAACGGAGTTCTGGACGGCGCGCTTGTGCAGCTCGATGGTGACAAGGTCCCGAGCCGCCAGCTTGTGTCTGGCCGACATGTTCAGTCGTTGATCTATGAAGGGAGCGGAGTCTAATGCAGCCTGCCTTTACATTCTGTACGCCAACTCGGATCGAGTTTGGCTTCGGCAGTTCTGAGCGCGTCGGCAGCGAGGCGAAGTCGCAGAGCGCGTCGCGCGCGCTTGTCGTGACGGACCCCGGGATTCGCTCCAGCGGTATCCTCGACGCCATCGTCGCGCACCTCGAAGCTGCCGGTGTAGCCGCAATCGTCTTCGATGACGTGGCCGCGAATCCACGCGACACATCCGTCGTCGCCGGCGAGCAGCGGGCGCGTGAGGAATCATGCGAGGTGATCGTGGGCGTGGGCGGCGGCAGCGCCATGGATTGTGCGAAGGCTATTTCCGTGGTGCTGGCGCTCGGCGGCACGGTTCAGGACTACGTGGAGGAGCTTGACGCTCCGTCCAAGATCCCCGGCCCCGCGACTCCGCTGATCGCCATCCCGACAACGGCCGGCACCGGTTCGGAAGCCACGTTCTGGGCAGTGATCACTGACTCGTCCAGCGGCCGCAAGAAGGCCCTGGGCGACCCCCTGTGCGCTCCCCGGGTCGCACTTGTCGACCCAGAACTCACCGTGTCGCTGCCGCCGCTCCTCACGGCGACGACGGGGGTGGATGCCTTGACCCACGCCATCGAGGCATACGCGGCGCCCTGCGGGACCCCCGTATCCGAGAGCGTGGCCGCCAGCGCCATTCGTCTGGTCTCCCAGAACCTGAGGCAGGCATATGCCGACGGTGCGAACAAGGAAGCACGCGCCAACATGATGCTGGCCAGCCTTCTCGCCGGTATCGCCCTCGGTAACTCGTCCACGGGTGGGGTCCATGCCATGGCAGAGACGATCGGTGGTGTCTACGACGCCCCACACGGCGCCGCCATCGCCGCCTACCTCTCGGTGGTCATGGACTTCAACCTTCTGGCTGTGCCCGACAAGTTCGCTCAGATCGCGGAGCTCATGGGTGAGGGAATCAGAGGTTTGTCCGTGATAGCAGCGGCTCGCAAAGCCCCAGCGGCTGTCCGGAGTCTCGTCGCCGATCTGGACCTGCCGAACGCGAAGGCGCTGGGGGTCGGGGATGACGACCTTCCCGAACTGGCCCGCGGTGCGGCGGCGAATCTGTCAACCCTAGGCAACGCTCGTCCGGTAGGCGAGGCCGACTACCTTGCACTCTATCGCCTCGCGCAATCGCAATGACATCTGTGAGAGCCGAACCGATGGACGAGGTCTCAACGGGCGACAATGCTGGAACGCCCAGGCAGGTTGGCCGGGAGGCCGTCGTCGGCGCCGGCGCGGGCGATGGCCTTCTATGCGCGAACCGGCGAGAAGCCGCTGCGGGATGAGTTTCTCATCCGCCCAATCCAGCTCAAGGACGAGCGTCTAGGCGACAGGTCCGGGGAGACCTCGCAACTCGATACCCAGTCTCGAGTCGACGGGGAGCGCTGCGCCGACGGCGTACCGGGATTCGACTGCGACCGCCGGTGAAGCACAGGCACGGCAATGGCGCGGGCCCTCACCTGAATGAAGGGATCGTATGGACTTCTACAAAGGAACGCTGCTTCGAATCGACTTGACCCATGCTGTCGCGACCCCGGAGCCTCTCAACATGGACTGGGCAGAGAAGTACGTCGGCGGCAAGGGGCTCTTGCTCCGTTACCTGTGGGAAGAAGTGCCGCCGAACGTCGATCCGTGGGCGCCGGAGAATCCGCTCGTGGTCATGACCGGCCCGTTCGCCGGCACGAACGTGGCGACCGCCGCGCGTGTCTTGGTGGGCTGCAAGAGCCCCATCACCGGCATCCTCAACGACAGCTACTCCGGGGGATCGTTCGCGCCTGAGATGAAGTTCGCCGGGTACGACGCGTTCATCATCACCGGCCAGTCCAAGGAGCCCGTCGTGGTGACCATCAGGGACGACGTCGTTACCTTCGTGCCGGCCACCGGGAAGTACTCGGGGATGAAGACCTCGGAGATCGAGGCCGCCTTGCGCGCCGACTTCGACGCCAACGCCAAGGTTCTCTCGATTGGCCCAGGGGGCGAACGCGAGATCCCCTGGGCATGTATCTCTACGGACCAGTACCACAAAGCCGGACGTGGCGGGCACGGCGCCCTCATGGGCCGCAAAGGCCTTAAGGCGATCGCCGTCCGCGGCACGGGCATGGTGACCGTCGGTGACGCGAAGGCCTTTCTCGCCGACATGTATCGCATGCAGGGAGAGAACGTCCTCATCCCGGAGAACCTGGCGCAGAACGAGGAAGGTACCCCCGTGCTCGCCCAGATCATGAGCGATGCCGGCATCATCCCCACGCGCAACTGGTCGACGGGCACCTTCGAGGACATTGAAAACATCAACTCGGACTCGTTCCTGAAGATCAGGACCAGAAACCGCGCCTGCACCCAGTGCGCGGTCGCGTGTCGCCAGTTTCACGAGGCCGGCGGGGTGGCCGGCGAGGGCCCCGAGTACGAGACCATCGCCCTTTGTGGCGCCAACTGCGGCATGGGCGACATAGAGGCCCTGATGAAGTTCAATCACGCCTGTGATGAGTTGGGCCTTGACACCATCTCGAGCGGCAGTGTCGTGGCCCTCGCCATGGACCTCACCGAGAAGGGCGTCGAGGACTTCGGGCTGCACTTCGGCGAGGCTGAAGCATACCTGCAGGCACCCGGACTCATCGCCAAGCGCGAGGGCATCGGCGCCAAGTTGGCCCTCGGGGCGCGAGCCCTGGCCGCCAAGTACGGCCGGCCGGAGCTGGCGATGGAAGTCAAGAACCTGGAGCTGCCAGGTTACGACGCGCGCGGTGCTTTCGGGATGAGCCTTGCGTATGCGACCTCGGACCGTGGTGGCTGCCACATGCGGGCGTGGACGGTCGGCGACGAGATCATCACCGGCGTATTGCCTCCCGACAGCCTCGCAGGCAAGGCTGCGCACGTGATCGACAATCAGGACTGTCAAGCCATGAAGTTCACGGGCATCTGGTGCGACTTCTGGGCAGCAGGGTTCGACCAAATGGCGTTGCTTGTGAGCCGCTTGTGGAAGCGCGAGGTCGCCGAAGAGGAACTCAGAACCGTGGGCGAACGCGTCTGGAACCTCGGCCGCCTCTTCAACCTGCGCGAAGGCGTTGAGGCTGACACCGTCCCTCCCAAGTTCTACGCCGAGGAATACGCGCACACTGAAGGTCCTGCGGCCGGCAAGGCGATCGGCGCCGGGGCACTGCACGATGCTATCGAGGAGTACTACACGCTGCGCGGCTGGGATGCACAGGGCGTGCCGACCGAGGCCAAGCTCGCTGAGCTTGGCATCGACGTTCGGCTCTGACGCTTGGCGTGGACGAAAGGGATCCAGATGCCACACGTGATGATCAGCAGCAAGAAGTGCACCGGCTGCCACATGTGCGAGCTGGCGTGTTCAGCCTTCCACGGGGGCGGCTTCCAGCCGTCGCGCGCCCGCCTGTACGCCGACGTCAACCCGACCACAGCGACGATCAAGGGTCGCACCTGTCTGCAGACTGGCTGCGCCAAGTGCCAGGAGGCCTGCCCCAACGACGCCATCGTCGCCCGTAGGACAACGGTCGCACCGAAAGGTCTCTTTGCCAATGGGGACAAGATCGGTGACTCGATCGACGGATACGTACTGATGGTCGACGAGGACAAGTGCACCAACTGCGGCGAGTGCTACGACGTCTGCTCCACGAACGTCATCCACGAGCATCCCGATCGCGAGATCGCCTTCAAATGCGACCTCTGCGACGGCGATCCGCAGTGCATCGTCTTCTGCCAGAACAAGTATGTGCTCGCCGTCGATCTCAAGGTCGACAAGGCCGACAGGGCACTGGCGGAGGCCTAGTAATACTCCGTTAGCTTGAGCAGGTCTTCGCCGCGCCGCAGCGAACCCCGGCGACGATATCATCGTCGTCGTGGGAGGGACCATGCGAAGGACGCGAAGCTCATGAAGCCGGCGGAGCTTGCCCAGGTGCGCGGCGACCTGGTCGCCTTCGCGGCGGAGGTGCTCGGCTCGCTGCCACGCTGCGACCAGCGCCGCTGGGGCGAGACCTACCTGCGCGGCCTGATGCTCGACGGGCGCCGCAAGTCGATCGAGCCGCTGG
>Ga0209538_1001213_pt1 | contig 13818 bp, 15 predicted proteins | sample BarGraNGADG00211_2_FD_184492 | JGI IMG/M metagenome (GOLD analysis project Ga0209538, IMG submission 184492) | Arctic peat soil microbial communities from Barrow, Alaska - Barrow Graham LP Ref core NGADG0004-211 (SPAdes) (version 2) | ecosystem: Environmental > Terrestrial > Soil > Wetlands >... | reverse complement strand
TCTTTTGTCGGGTAAAGGCGAAATTTATAAGTATAATTAACTAGTTTTTTCATCGTAATTATATTATAGCATCGCTATATACTTTTTGTGTATTAAAAGCGCGAAGGTTTTTAACCTATTGCGTGTGTCTATGACCTAGCACAAAAAACAAAAAATTACCCGCTTTCATCTCCCCACTAAAGTAGGGAGGCTTCTCGTGGGTAGATCCTAAAAACTATAAAAAACCTCCCCATTGCTGGGGAGGGATATGAAACAGTAAAAGATATAGTTGGATTGTTTAAGCCTTAACAAACAAACTCGAAAGCCCGGAATTACGGAGGTAGCTTGGCGTGCAAGGAATTTGGCGAGCTACTCCTTTAATAGTTGGGGCTTTGTCGTGGCGGAGAATTTCCAAAACTCGCTGTTTCCTTTGGGCATAGAGCATTTGTTTGGAGATGCTCTTAGTGTTGAAATACCCTTTCTCGTTGAGATCCCCTAAATTAAGTTTAATAGCAAATTTGGCTTCCACTAATTTAACAGTGGTAGTTCGAAGATAAGCCAAAAGTTCTGGGTGATCTTGGAGATAGCGATCCGTACAAAGCCCAGTATTGACCAGATCCTCTCGGCTGCTGATAGCGTTCTTTTCTAAAAGTTCAATGACCCGAGCAAAGATTTGTTGCTTGCGGGTTTTTACCAGCGTTTGAGTGGCGGTTTTGCCAAACATTTATTCTTCCAGTTTTGTGGGGCTAAATAAGTAATAGACTTCTTGGGCATTAGAGGGATGAGTAACAACATATTCTTCGCAAGCCGCTTTGTTCCCAGCAAAAACTAGAGAACTTTTTTCTGCCACCATAGAAGTACCTTTGCCATGGAGGCAATGAATTACGAAATGCGAGGGATCTCCAATTTCTTCCCCTTCACTCCAATTAAGCAAAGGAGCAGGGGGAATTTTGTTGGGGCAGGGCCCGGCGGGAAAGCCTTTAATTCTTGCTTCCGTTTCTGTCTCGGTTTCCCAATAACCTAATTCTAAAATGGCGTGGAAAGTTACGCCGCCTAAGGTTGTTACTTCCTCGAAAGGGCGAGCAGGGGTGATTTCATAGCCCTTGGTAGCGTTGCGAACCACTACGGGGGTTAGATCCAGCAGATACCCAATGCCGTTGATACCGATGCCCGGTTGGATAGAAAGCTTAAACTGCAGCTTTGCCATAGAAATTCTCCTTTATAATAGGGTTGCCGGCGGTGTTGCTTAGCTCCTTCGGTCAGCCTTAAAATAAGCTTGCTTTGCTTTGGAAAAGAACCTCCTTGGATTTTGAACCTAATTCAATATTAATTTTGTTATACAAGCTAGAAGCTAGAGGAAAAAATAAGGGGAAAAAGGTAAAAACCTTGAACATAAATAAAAGGAAGGGCGGCCCGCCGCCTGCGGGAGAGGAAATATTTATAAGTATTTCCATAGTTTTGAGTTTTTTAGAAATAATAACTTTTGTATTTTGTTGAAAAATAAAAATTGACGATTTACTGCTTTTTAGTATAACAAGGCATAGCTTTATAATTTAGAAGGACCCAATAGGGCGGAGGTCGATATGCTTGCCAAGATTATCAAGGAACAAATTCTTGAGTTGAGGAAAGCTGTTCTTGAGATCTACGTCTTGCAGGCAAGACTATGGGGAGAAGATAAGAAAGAAAATTCAAAGTTAGTCTATTCGCAGTACGAAGAAATGGCGAAGGAGCTGCTCGGGCTGGAAGAAGCCTTCAAAGAGCAAGAAGTGCCTAGCTCCAGCGAACTGATCAAAGTACCTTGTCGCTATGTCGGGTTTTATACCGACTTTAATAAAGACGAGATGCTAGATCTTGCTGTCACCGGGAATCCTGAAGGTAAGGGGAAGATGGTGATAGAAAATCAGGAGACGACGGGGGTAGATGTCCTCGGCTACAGAATCTTTGGTTGCCCAATTGGGACCAAGATTTATAGCTGGTGGGCATGGGAATTAGAATGGAAGTTGTTGGCAGAAGTCGACAGCAATTATGTCACTTCTGATAGTGGCGTCCGCGAGGAACTTGAAAGGAAACCGTCGCTTCTTTTCGCAAAGAATTTTGGCAATAAAGAACAATTTGCCAATTGCGAAGAACTGGAAAAGGAAGAAAAGACCCTCCTTGTCGAAAAGACAGGGCAGAGGGCTTTCCGATTTATTACAGGATTCTAATCTATTGGCATTGATTCCCTGGCAAATAAAGGGAAAAGATCTTAAAGCTCGCCATGGTGATATGGCGAAAGATCTAGGAAAGTTAGCTTTTTTTAAGCTAGTTTTTCAAATTCAGTTTCTCTTGCCCCGCGTAGCGAAAACTACGCGGGTGTTTTTTTTATTCTAGACTTTTGTTTTAGCTACTCGAGTTTTTTAGCAATTAGTATAAGTATATTCTGATTTTTAGGCTTTTAGCTTTTTTATTGATAAAAAGTAGTTGCCCACGGCCCGCAGGCAGTAGTATTTATAAAGGGAAAAGGGAATAAAACTTTGAAGGAATTTCAAAAAGGTAGGGCTTATTTTATGCAAAAAGCGGCTATAATAGAAGTAGGAAAAGGAGTTGAGAAATGACAAATTATAAAATTCATTTTACAAAAGTGCTGGGGAAAATAAGAGAAAAATTTGGCGATAAAAATATTTATTTGACGCTGGTAGCTTTTTCGCCAGATGGAGAACCTTATTCCATAAGTACCTTTGCAGAAGATAATATTAGCGAACTTTCTATTTGGGCGGCGCTATTTCAAGCAAAACTATTCTCGGGGAGTATAGCAGAAGTATCTATCGTTTTGAGGGTTTTTCTCCCACAACAACACGAAACCGAAATTAAAGGGAAAAAAATAAAAATCCCCGGTAAAGAGCTTTATAATTTTTTTTGTACAAAGCGCGGGACGGAAGGTTTTACCGAAGAAGAAACTTTTGAAAATCAAACCACTAATTCAAAAAATCCGGGGGAAGAGTTCGCTCCCGAACCGTGGTTATTTTATAAAGATAGCGAGAAATTACTTGAAGAATTTATGGCAGAAATAGCAAAAGAAAAAGACGGGGAATAAGGATTAAATAAAAAGAAGGGGAGTTGAAAAATGACGGGCTATAAAATTCATTTTGTTGAGGTTATTCAAAGAATAAGAGAAAAATTTGGGGATGATAAAATCTATCTTATGATAACGCTGGCGGATAAAGTTGGGAAAGTGTATGGAAGAGCTACTTTTGATGAGAGCAACCTTGAGGAATTTCTACCCTGGGGGATGGTAATAGAGGCAAAGTTATTTTCAGAAGAAGTAATCCAAATAGTGCCTATAATTCTGAGAGTAACTATTCCCGATAGATATGAAGTGACTAAAAACGGGAAAAAAGTAAAAATAGCGGGCACCGATATGTACCATTTTGTTTGGATGGAAGGAAAATGCTATGGGCAGACAGAAGAAGAAACTTTTAAAACGCAGAATACGGATGCTAAAAATCAAGAGAATTTTCTTGCGCCGGAGCCGTACATGGATTACCGTTCTGCCGAAGAATTGCTGGAAGAATTTGTGAAATAAAATTTATTTGCCAAAAAGTTGCCATAATTTGGAAAAAGTTGCTCTAATTGTTGCTATATTTTGGAAAAAGTTGCTCTAATTGTTACGTTGCTGTTTTTTTGTGAGAGGAGGAGTTGGTTACAATTAGTGAAGGGCCGCACTTTTGAGAGTTATCATTTTGTCCAGGTGGATAAAATGGTGATGAATATAGGGGACCATGGCACAAAAAGTCCAAGGTTTTGCTGACGCCAGCAAAACGTCTGCAGATTGTTGCAAAAATTGTTGAGAAGAGGATAGAAACCGCTTTTTTTATTACCAATTTTTAATCTAAGATCGTAGCCTGAAAGTATAAAGTATTTATATTTTTTTATTTTATGATCTTAAATAAACTTTAATAAGTGCATTTTATTTTTTTTAATAAAAATAATAAAATTGGGAGAAGGGAGGGTTAAAATTTATTTTTTATCTATTTTCTGGTTATAACATAGTTAGAGAATTTTAATAAAAAAGGAGGCGCCAATGTTCCTACGGATTACGCAAAAAATAAGTAAAAAAGATATGCTTAGAATAAGCACGGCAAAAAAGAAAATGGACGGGCTCCTCGGGGTTTTAACCGGAGAATTTCTCGCCGACAGTTTGAATTTTCCAATAGAGCAAAAGCCTTTGAATGGAGGTTTTCCCTATGAAATTCTAACAAAAAAGCAGCTAGGTTTCGCTCCAAGTCCAAAATACTACCCCTATTTAAATTATACTAAAGAGGTGGCTTTTGAAAGAAGCTTGAAGATCGGAGGGGATGAGCGCCAAAAAGCCTTAACTTTTACTTTAAGCCTAAACACCGCGTATAAATTAAAAGGCAAAACTGATGTGGAAATTACCATTGCAAAACAAAATAATCCAGAAATGACGTTTTGGTTTGGCAATTCGAAAAGCTTAAATGAGAGTAAGAAAAATATGTTTAATTTTATCGCTTATTTTTATGATAAAGCGCTTTTATACAAAAGAATAGGCGAAATTTTACAGGAAAATAAAGCAGAAATTTCAGGGCTAACCAACGCGGCCTTTTTTAAGGAATTGGTGCAGTTATTTTCTGCAAAAGTTCCGGGGAAAGTCGGAGCTTTTGTGTTGGATAAAAACCTCCGGCAAAAGCAAGTATTTTCAGAAGAAAAAGCCGAGAAGGTAAGCGCAGAAACAAAACTTGGGTATTTTGGGACGAATAGCAGAGAGGTTGGAACAATAGGCTTGAGCCTTGGAGAGGAAGTTAGTTTAAACGTAGATTTTTCCTTCCCCCAGCCCGTCACGGAGTTGGAGATGAGGAGAGGGGTCTCTAGATATTTTGCTAATTCAGAAGAAGCCTTGGAAGCTGGATTCTTTGAGAAATTTATTAAGGAAAATCTAAATTTGTGGTTAAAAAATTATGTTGCTTTAACCAATTTCGGCGTTGCGCTTTATAAAAAGCTAAAGACAAAAATTCTAATAAATTCAATTTAGGACGGCTAGAAATAGCTGTCCTTTTTGTTCCAATAATGTAGCCGGCAGGCACAAAGGTTTTATAACTTTTTATTTTTAAGACCGAAAATAAGCTTGAACAAAGATATTTTATTTTTTCAACCTTTTTTCTTGTATTTTATAAGGGCATAACAAAAATAATTGAAAGAAGGAAGCTTTAGCCAAAAAACTTTGGAAAGGAGTAGCAAAAATGGATAAAAAGGTCGATCCCAAAAAAGTTGCTGCTAGAAAGAAACAATATTATCAAGAAAATAAAGCAAAAATTGCTGCCAAGAATAAAAAATGGCGGGAAGAAAATCCTGCTCGCATAAAAAAATGGCGAGGAGAAAATAAAGCAAAAATTGCCGCTAAAGATAAAGAATATAGAGAAGCTAACCTAGAAAAAATTGCTGTTAAAAGTAAACAATGGTATGAAGCAAATAAAGAAAAAATTGCTGTTAGGGCTAAACAACGGCGTGAAGAATGTCCTGAAAAAGTTGTTACTAAAAATAAAAAATATTATCAAGAAAATAAAGAAAAAATTGCTACTAAGAATAAACAAAAGTGTAAAGAAGCTAAAGAAAAAGCCGGTGCTTGAGTACCCCCAATTTCGGGGTTGCGCTTTACAAAAAGTTAAAGACAAAAATTCTGATAAATTCAATTTAGGACAGCTAGCAATAGTTGTCCTGTTTTTTATTTAATAACGTAGCCGGCAGGTGCAAAAGTTTTGTATTTTATTGGCTTTAATAAGCTTAAATAGATGGGTTTTATTTTTTGAATAAAAAGAAGAAAATTTCGAAATATTTATAAGTCATGTCGATAGCAGCGGCACGTTTTTTAGTGGTGTCGATAAAAGACGATTTTTTCGACATGTATTATTAGAATTGTGGTTAAAGCTGAAGGTAAAAGTTTTTTAGCGGCACTTGTTTTTGCAGGTTTTTAGTTGTAGAAAACCTGACATATTGGATATAGATAATAAGATTAGTAAAATAGGGTTGTTTGGTTAAAGAGGAGTTAGTCCTTCTTTTTGTAGTTAGGGGTTGGGCTTATTTTTAGCGCGAAAAACTAAGTATTATTTGTGATTAAAAGCAAAAAATTGTTTTGGTTAAGCAAGGCTAATTGTTTATAATGGGGGAAGCCCTTAATTTTAGGAAGTTGGAGGTTGAGAGCAGCAATTAATAGCAAAAAAAACAGGAAGAGGTATTTTTATGAGAAAAATTTTGTTGATGGTGATGGTGGTTTTTCTGAGCTTAACCCTTGGCGGAAGCGGCGTTGTAGCAATACCCGAGGGCAAGGGGCCGACGACCCTTTTAGCCCAAGCGCCCTATCTTGCCTTAACTACTGCTTTGGACGCAGACAATAATGGAGTTATTGATCAAACAGATATCAACGCTTTTAATTTGGGTTATCCTTCAACCACCACGCTTTTAACGGGCACCGTAGAAATAATGAAGGGAGCCACCCTTGTGGTGGGGGTAGCTACTTGCTTTACAAAAGATTTATTTGCGGGAGCCCGTATCGAAATAGGGGTTGTTTCTTACACAGTGGCTAAAATTATTGATGCTACGCATCTAGTGCTTACTGCTCCTTATCAACAAGGAGCTACCGAAGGTACTACCGCTTTGCCCCTGCATCGAGAAGACAACGGGTATGACCGACGTTTTGATATTAATTTTGACGGGGTTATCAATGCTACGGACAAAGCTTGGTTCGAAGCCTACGCAGCAGGAGCCCCCAACCTTGGGCAAATAAGGGCGGACATCAAAACGGGAGGAACAACAACCCTTATTTGGGCGGATGGTTTTACTGCCAGTCTGGAAATTTTATTGAACGACCCAGAAATAGCGCTCCAAAAGTTTACGGGAGATCTGGGGGGAGGGGTAGAAGGTTGGCTGCATCTTGTTATGCATCCCTATGTTGCTCTAAGTCCTTCTGGAGAGTACGTGTGCCATAATTTTGCCTTAGACACGACTATCGCGGGTTATAAAGCCTTAGGTTATGGAACGCTGTTGGTAGGGGCGTCGGGAGACCACGCCTATAATATGTACGTGGTGGATAAAAATTGGCAGGATTTACATAATTGGAGAATTTTAGAACCCCTAAATGGGAGTATAAGGAACGCCGCGGAACAAGGGCCCGTCGGTACGAGAGAGGCCGCGGAAGCCAGGTATCAAACGGAATGGATCTGCTTCCCCAAAGAGGTAGATACCGAGGGGGATGTTGGTTATGAATATCTGCACGTGGATTATGCGACCGCAACGGTAACTTATGCAACGCTCGCCCAAGCAGGGGGACGGGGTATCTATTTAGGAGCGACCGCGACTTCGGAAGAAAGGCTGCCTGCTGGTTATAATTTTGATACTTCCTTAGGCAGGGCCAACCCGGCTACTTAGGCTAAAACTTATTTAGAAGAACAGAAAGTCGAAACTAGAAGGGAGAGGTCAAATATTCTTTGGAGGTCAGAGCAAGCCAAACTTTCAAGAGGTTTTTATTTTAGCCAGCTAAAAGAAAATCATTCTTGGGAAAAATTTTAATTAGGATTATTGCTGAGATAGGGCTATAATATTGTTAAGTCGAAGGTTTTAATAACGGGCTTACATTTTTTTGTTTTTTATTCTTGGACCGTTAACTAAATTTTAGAGGAGGAAAAAATGAAAGAAGAAATCGGAAAATTTGAGGAAAAAACTTCTGTGGATATTTCTAATCGTAAGCGGGAAGTAGGGGAAGAACAGAAGCCCGACCAAGCTGCCGGAAGAACCTACTTTACCGTGCATTGTCCTTATTGTGGGGAGCAGCGCCTTTATGCTAAGGATAAGGTGGTTTATTGCGCTAATGAAAAATGCCCGAATGGGAAGAAACCCGTAGATATTGATAGGTATAATCTAAGGCGCTTTATTTTTTGATAAAATTGTAGCCACCGAGCAAAAGATTCCGGATCTAAAAAAAGAGGATTGGGTTTGCACGGTTACCCGAGCTTTGGTAGGGGCAGGCAGGCAAAGAGGAAGATTTAATTAATTGGAAGTTAGTCCTTTCTTTTGGTTTCGGGCAAAGGTTTTGCGGTTTTTTGTTTTATCCTTTAGATTGCCGATAATGTATTTTAGTTTGATAATTATTGGAAAAAGGTTAGAAGTAAAGAAAAAAATTTACTTATAAAGCTTGCCGAAGGAGGCAACGCATGTTTGGAAGAGGAACCAAGGCAACCCCGATCATTGGAATAGATATTGGGGCGAGTACGATTAAGGTGGCACAATTCAAATGGGACAAAAGTGCTTTGCGACTTATCAACTTTGGCGTTGTTCCGACCCCGGAAGGAGCCATGGAAGAGGGGAAGATTGTCAGGGGGGAGAGCATCAGCGAAGCGCTTGGGGCCTTGCTAGCGTTGCACTCTTTTGTTGGGAAGCGGGTGTCGGCGTCGATTTCGGGCCAGCTGGTAACGGTCCGACAAATCACGGTGGACGATATTCCCCGCCAGCCGTTAGACGATATCGTCAAGTGGGAGATAGAGAAACATATCTCCTATCCCATTGAGGAGGCGATGTTTGACTACCAGGTGCTGGACAGATTTAACGAGGCCGATGGAAGCAGCAAGGTAAACTGCTTGGTGGCGGCGGCCCCCCTGGAGATCGTTAACGCGCTTGCGGACGTCCTCCGGAAGATGCAGCTGGAGCCGGTGTTTATCGAAGTGGAACCCTTTGCTGAGTTGCGGCTGGTGGACTACGTGGCGGAGCAACGCCCCGAGCTGACGGCAAAAACCATCGTGCTGGTCAACATTGGGGCAAATCGGACGTCCGTTAATGTTACAGATCAGGGGATGATCCTGCTCACGCGCACGATCCCCTTCGGCGGGGCGCGAATTTCGAAGGCAATCGCGGCAGCGCTGGGGATCCCCATAGGGCAGGCAGAGGAGCTGAAGCGGGAGGCGGTCAATGTGACCCCAAAGAGCAAGGTCGAAACGGGGTGGGAGGCAGAACACGCCACGGCCGCAGCGCTGCCCATCTTAGACGAGTTAATCCTTGAGATCCGGCGGTCGCTCGATTATTATACAACTCGGTTTGAAAACTACCGGCCCCTGCACCTGATCCTGTCGGGGGGTACCGCCAATCTTAAGGGTATCGCCGACTATGTCGAACTAACGACGGGGCTCACGGCCGAGATCAACCGCCTGCTGTTCGGGGTTACCAAATACGACCCGAGCATCTTTGCAGAATCTTATTTGCTGGAGATGGCGCCCACGTTCAGTGTGGCGACAGGGCTCTCGCTCCGCGAGTTTGAGGCGGAGGCGGGCCGGAAGCACGGGAGGCGAAAGCAAGCCAAGCCGGGGGAAGCGGAGGAAAGCCTTTTGACCGACTCTAGTTTGTCGTAAGTTCCCTTTTAAAGAGAGGTTTTGTAGGGGAGCTGCTTTTACTTTTTATTTTTGCAAAATTAGAAGAGAATACCGCGGAGAAGAAAAACGTTTTAGTAGGAAACAAGTAGACCGAAGGTAGTTAGATTATTTAAGGGAAAAGATAAAAAGACCGCGGCCGAAAGGCGGCGGTGGAGGAACCTAATGGAAGAGAAAGATCCTGAAAATGTTTTGGACCATCTGGCGCAGCTGGCGCTGGGGAAGCCGACAAGTAAAAAGTTAATCTTCGATCCGCAGACGCAGGAGTTGATACTGGTAGACGCCAAGGCCCCTCAGCGCTCGCCAGACGCTATCACGGCGGATGAACCAACGCGCGATGGCTTCTTTGCCAACGCTTTCAATTTTAAGAAGAGGCTTTAATTATTTTTTTGATAATTTTTCTTCCTTTACTCCACAATTTTTGAAAGCCTTTTCGTTGTTTTCTTCAAGGGGGGGGTCGCTCTTCTTCCAGGTTTCCTCGGGGACGGCGGGGGGAAGAAGATTCGCGGTTTTCTGTTCCGCTGACGAGGGGGCCTCTGTTAGGGGCTTTTTCTTCTCTCCCTTAATTGGGAGAGGTGGAAGCTGGGCAATTGGAGCGGGGGCTTTTTGTATAGGCATATTTTTTTATTTTTCTCTTCACAAAATTGGGTTATACTATGCTTAGTAGTAAAAAGGTATTAAGCTGGAGTAAACGTGGCGAAGATAGAAGGTTTACTTAATAAAAAAATAGACAAGGAAGCCAGAGTGGAGCAAAAGAAGAATTTATTTAGAGGAGTCGTTTATGGATACCACACATAAAATTTTGAATACGTCGGCAGCAGCAATCTCGGAGCTAAAGGACAAATCTATTGCTTTAATTGTTACTTCGCCGCCTTATCCAATGATAGAAATGTGGGACAACTGTTTTTCGCAGCAAAGCAAAAAGGTTACCGAAGCTCTGAAAACAAAAAGCTATGATTTAGCTTTTGAGGAAATGCATGCCGTGTTGGCTACCGTTTGGCAAGAAATGGATAGAGTCTTGATGGACGGGGGCTTTGCCTGCATTAATATTGGGGATGCTACAAGAAATTGCGAGGGAAATTTTAAGTTATTTTCTAATCACGCGAAAATTATTGCCTATTTCTCGGCCTTGGGTTATTCGGTATTACCAGATATTCTTTGGAGAAAACAAACCAATGCTCCAAATAAATTTATGGGGTCCGGGATGTATCCCGCGGGCGCTTATGTAACGCTGGAGCACGAATATATCTTAATTTTTAGGAAAGGAAAAAAGCGAGAATTTGTTACCGAAGCAGCAAAGCTTAATAGAAGAGCAAGTGCTTATTTTTGGGAAGAAAGAAACCTTTGGTTTTCGGATACCTGGGATTTTAAGGGCACAACGCAAAAGTTGAAAGGGGGGAGTTCCAGAGCAAGAAGTGGGGCGTATCCCTTTGAATTAGCTTATAGGCTTATTAATATGTTTTCGGTTAAAGGAGATACCGTTTTAGATCCTTTTGTGGGCACGGGCACAACGTTGGCGGCGGCGATGGCTTCGGAAAGAAATAGCGTAGGGGTAGAAATTGATGCGACGCTATGTGAAGAAATGTTGGAAAAAGTTGAACCCCTTAAAGCTCAAATAAATGCCTATATAACGACGAGACTGCAAAAGCACCTGGCTTTTATTGAACAGCAGAAAGCCCTTGGAAAAGAAAAGTTTTATACGGCAGCTTATCATAATTTTTCCGTAAAAACAAGGCAGGAAGTTGAAATTGTTATAAAACCGGTAGAAAAAATAGTTAAAAACAAAGGGGAATTGAATTGTTCTTCTCTTGAAAAGTAGCCCCGCGCAGAAAAGGGCAAAAAACGTTAAGTTTTTTCGGGGGAGTTTAGCTTAAACGGGCGTTGGCAGAGAGTTAAGTTTGCTTTGCCAAAACCCGTTTTTACATTAGCTAACTTTGGATTTTAAGGAAAAATTGGGGGAACCCTTAACTTTATAATTATATTTTTCTTAAATTTCGTAGTTGACCGAGATGCCAGTTTTTTCCTCCGTATAATAGATTATTTCTGCAGCAATTTTCTCGGGGAGTAACATGGCCTTCGCCGGATAGGTGATAGGTTTTACGGAAACAGGGACTTCTCCTATATAGCCGTCGATGCCTTTGGCTTCTTCGGCCGGAGTAGAAGGGCTAGAAGTAGTATTTTTCTTTTTAGCGAGAGCGGCGATTATTGCGGTTTGGGAACAGAGACCTTTAAAAGTTTTAGCAATAATTAAATTGGCAACCCAAGCTTCTGCCATTTCGGGGGTTATTACGGGGAGAGTAGCTTTTAAATTTTCGAGTTGAGCAACAACTTTTTGGGTAGCCAGAGCAATCGCAGCGGGCTGTTTTTTTGAATACCATTTGCCCCAGCCTTCGGGGGTGGGGGTTTTTGTAGCTTTTAAGTATTCAGAAAATAAAGTGGTGAGTTGCCCCACCACGGGGGGGCGGGTGCCGTGGGCGTTGTAGTTGGCAAGATTTAATAATTGAGTAGCATATTTGGGGAAAGTTAAACCAGGAGCCTTGGTTTGTTTAGAAATAGAAGCGTTAGTTATATTAAGTTTCGTCATATGAAGCCTCCAGTAGACTTGTTTTTAAATTCAATAGATTTTTGATAATTGTAAAATAAAAGCGGATAAATAATTTGTAAAACAAAAGGTAGCAAATAATTTGTAAAACAAAAGCTGCTAAGTAATTATAGCACATAAATAAATAAGCAAGTTGATAGTTAGCTTCACAATTGAAAAGAAGCAGGGGTTATTATTAAAATTATTGAGAAGAGCTACAGGCGTTTATTAAAGGGTTGTAATAAGCAGGCTAATTAGCGGCAATCGAAAAGCAAGGAAGGCTTTGGAGAAAGCAGCTTTCCTTGCTTTATAAGTTTTGTAAGGCTAATAATATATTTTGATTATAGAAGGATAGTAGCCAAAAATATTGGCAGGAGGTTTTTAGTTATTTAGAAGTTAGTCCTTCCTTTTATCGGCAGACAAAAAAAACTAAAAATTATTTGTAAAAATAAAAAAAAGCCAGTGGCTCAGCCCGAAGGTTGAGGAGCGCTAGCTTTTGCTTTGTTGCTTGGTTTGGGAAATTGGGACTGCCCGTTTTGTATACCGCAGGGGAGGCGGTAGAACTTCTTGCTCCTTATTTAGGAAGGCTTGTTGCCTTTCTTTAGCAGCGCAGTAAACTTGTCGACCGCTTTCTGGAGCGTCGCGTCGGCGATGTTTCTCTCTTCTTTCATCCCCGAAAGAAAGCTTACGAGGTATAACTTGGTCTCTCTTTGGGTCAAATCTGTTAGTACGTAGCTAAAGACGAGTTCGGAGGAACCGGGAGAGGGAGGAGTACCCATAAGGAGGGTCCAGCGAGGATCTACTTCTCGGGCTCCACCTTCGAGCTTGAGCATTTTTCCTTCGGCGGCAAGGAAGACATTGATTTCTGCAACGTCGAAGCCAAAGACGTGTTCCTTGCTCAAAGTTGTCGGGGGGAGGGCGGCCTGGCGGTGCATTTCCGCTATTGCGGCGGAGACAGTAATCTTCTTCATGCTAGACTCCTTTTATGCTCTCTAATTGGCGTTCTGCCAATTCTCCGAGAGCAAAACTTACTTATGTTCTCCTTAGGTTATACACATTAAAAATCCAAAGATAAAACTATAAAAAAATGGTAGTTAAGGAAGAAAATTTAAGCCGGTTTATTTTGGAAAATAAAAAAACTAGCGAGCAGCTTTGGAGGCTGGAGCGCTAGTTGGTTAGTCAAACAGAGAGAGTTATAAATGAGCGGCGAGAATTTTGGCGATCGCTTGTTTGGCGGCCTCGGCTACTGCTGCTTCCGACTCGACCTTAAACGTTAGCGGCCGCGTTACAATAATGTTGAGCCAAGGTACCCAGAGATAGCCGCCAGTACCATCTTCATTCCACATGGAGACTAAAACCGTGAGGGTGTCCAGCGCTATTACCTGTCCTTGGGTTACTTTTTTGTTTCTATAGTCAGTGAAAGTGATAACATCGCCCGCGACTGGAATTTGTGGAAAATCTTCCATGGCTAACGCCTCCTTATTCCTGATTAGAAAAAGCTTCTGTCTAATCCTCCGGAATAAAACCTTCTTGTTTATCTTATTTGTTATACAAGGAAAAAAACTAAAACAAAAATAGCAAAAAAGGGGTATTTAAGTTTGGGAACAAGAGCTGCTTTCTAAAAGGCTCTTCATTTTTGTTTTCTATTTTGGGCTATAATTGAAGGGGTAGGGACTTTTTTCAAAAGGGAGGTTACTAATGAATGAAAAAAATGAAAGAATAATGGTTAAAAATACAGAAGCCGGCGTAAGGATAGAAATAACGGCTACCGAGGAAATGCAAAAAAGGTGGGAAGACTTTAGTAAAAAAATTGGTTTTGCCTTTATAAAAAGGGAAGCGGTACCGGCGGGG
>Ga0209538_1001211_pt1 | contig 13826 bp, 12 predicted proteins | sample BarGraNGADG00211_2_FD_184492 | JGI IMG/M metagenome (GOLD analysis project Ga0209538, IMG submission 184492) | Arctic peat soil microbial communities from Barrow, Alaska - Barrow Graham LP Ref core NGADG0004-211 (SPAdes) (version 2) | ecosystem: Environmental > Terrestrial > Soil > Wetlands >... | reverse complement strand
CTGCGCGTCTCTGGCGACTACCTCGCCATCGTGACGCTGGCCTTCGGGGAGATCTTCCGGATCACGATGAACAATCTCGACGGCTCGGACGGTCCGAACGTCACGAACGGGTCCAACGGCATCAACAACGTCCCCGAGCTGAACTTCCTGGGCTTCAACTTCGGCCAAGCTCACGTGATCTTCGGCATCGAGATCGGCCGCTTCGCGAACTACTTCTGGCTGATTCTGCTCGTGCTGGCGGTCATCATGGTCGTCTTCGTCAACCTCAACCGCTCGCGTATCGGCCGCGGCTGGGTGGCGATCCGCGAGGACGAGCTGGCAGCCGAGGCCATGGGCGTGAACACCTTCGGCCTGAAGATCCTCGCCTTCGCGGGCGGCGCGTTCCTCGCCGGGCTGGCCGGCGCGGTGAAGGCCCATTACGACGTCTCCGTCACGCCCGACCAGTACGTGTTCCTCGAGTCGGCGTTCCTGCTCGCCGCGGTCGTCCTCGGCGGCATGGGTACCGTGATGGGCGTGCTGGTCGGCGCCACGATCCTCAAGCTCTTGCCTGAGAAGCTGCGGTTCTTCTCCGACTACCGGCTGATGCTGTTCGGCTTGCTGCTGGTCTTCATGATGCGGTTCCGTCCGGAGGGCATCATCGCCGACGAACGCAGGCAGCTCGAGTTCCACGCCGAAGACGAAGAGCTGGCCGAGGACGTCGAGGAAGAGCTGATTGCTTATCACGATCACTACAACCCGGACGCCGTGACGACAGAGGACCTGCGATGACCGCGGCACCTGCTCCTGTGACCGACCAGGCACCCGCCACCGAGCGCGGCGTACTCCTGGACGCCAAGAACGTGACGATGCAGTTCGGAGGCCTGCGAGCCGTCGGCAACGTGAGCATGCAGGTCCACTCCGGCGAGATCGTCGGCCTCATCGGCCCGAACGGTGCCGGCAAGACCACGTTCTTCAACTGCCTCACAGGCCTGTACAAGCCGACGGCCGGATCGGTGACGTTCGCTGGAGAGCCCCTTCCGCCGAAGCCGCGCAAGGTGGTGTACGCCGGGATGGCGCGCACCTTCCAGAACATCCGTCTCTTCCACAACATGACGGCGCTGGAGAACGTGATGGTCGGTCGTTACTGCCGGACCAAGTCGAACGCGATCGACGCGGTCTTCCGGCTTCCCCGGCACCGCCGCGAAGAGAGGGAAGCCACAGAACGCAGCCGCGAGCTGCTCGCCTTCGTGGGGCTCGAGAAGAAGGCCGACACGCTGTCGCGCAACCTCCCGTACGGCGACCAGCGTCGCCTGGAGATCGCGCGTGCGCTCGCCACGGACCCCCAGCTGCTGCTGCTCGACGAGCCCACCGCGGGCATGAACCCGCAGGAGACCAGGGAAGCGGAAGACCTGATCTTCCGGATCCGTGACCTCGGGCTCGCTGTGCTGGTGATCGAGCACGACATGCGGTTCATCTTCAACCTGTGCGATCGCGTGTACTGCCTCGTACGCGGTGAGGTGCTCGTCGAGGGAGCTGGCGACGTGGTGCAGAACGACCCACGGGTCATCGAGGCGTACATCGGAAAGCCGACCGTCGTGGAGGAGGACGGAAGCGATGCTTGAGGTCAAGGACATGGTCGTGGCGTACGGTCGCGTGAACGCCGTGAAGGGCATCACGTTCAGTGTCGAGAAGGGGCAGATCGTCACGCTGCTCGGCACCAATGGCGCAGGAAAGTCGACGACGCTTCGCGCGATCTCGGGACTGCTGAAGCTCGTTTCGGGCTCGATCACCTTCGAGGGGGAGAAGCTGGACGGCATCCCCGCGCACAAGGTTGTCGAACGCGGCATCGCCCAGTCTCCCGAAGGCCGCCGGTTGTTCCGCAAGATGTCGGTGGAGGACAACCTCCAGCTCGGCGCGTACTCCCGCAAGGACTCGGCAGGTGTGAAGACCGACCTGGCGAACGTCTACGATTTGTTCTCCGTACTGGGGGAGAGGCGCCACGAGGCGGCGGGTCTGTTCTCCGGCGGTGAGCAGCAGATGCTCGCCATCGGACGCGCCATGATGAGCCGGCCCAAGCTGCTCATGCTCGACGAGCCCTCCATGGGCCTCAGCCCGATCATGACCCAGACGATCATGAAGACGATCCTCAAGCTCCAGTCGGAAGGCGTCACCATCCTCCTCGTCGAGCAGAACGCCTCGGCGGCCCTCTCGCTGGCCGACAAGGGGTACGTTCTCGAGGTCGGACGGATCATGTTCTCGGACTCCGGGAAAGCGTTGCTGGGCGACGATCGCGTGCGGAAGGCGTACCTCGGCGCTAGCTGATCCAGCAGTCGTTCGCGCACCGGGCTGGGAATTCGCGCCCGTGAGTGGCAGCATGGCGCAGCCGTCGAACGCACGTCAGTGAAGGATGGAGCCGCTATGCCAACGCCTGGACCCTCCGACAGCCATGACCGGATCCGAGTCGTGGGTGCGCGCGAGAACAACCTCAAGGGTGTGACCGTCGACATCCCCAAGCGACGCCTGACCGTGTTCACGGGCGTGTCCGGCTCGGGGAAGAGCTCGCTGGTGTTCGACACGATCGCCGCGGAGTCCCAGCGGCTCATCAACGAGACGTACAGCACCTTCGTCCAGGGGTTCATGCCCAACCTGGCAAGGCCCGACGTCGACCTGCTGGACGGCCTGACGACGGCGATCCTCGTCGACCAGCAGCGCATGTACGGCGATCCGCGGTCCACGGTGGGAACGGCGACGGACGCGAACGCCTTGCTGCGCATCCTGTTCAGCCGGATGGGTGAGCCGCACATCGGGCCGCCGACCGCGTTCTCGTTCAACATGGCCACGGTGCGGGCGAGCGGGGCCATCACGGTCGAGCGCGGGGCGGCGACGAAGGCGCAGAAGGCGACGTTCTCCAGGCTCGGCGGGATGTGCGTGCGCTGTGAGGGCCGCGGCCAAGTGACGGACTTCGACCTGACCGCTCTGTACGACGACAGCCTGTCGCTGAGTGGGGGAGCGCTCAAGGTTCCGGGCTACAGCATGGACGGCTGGTACGGGCGGATCTTCGCCGGTTCCGGTCTTCCCATGGACAAGCCGATCCGGGACTACACCAAGAAGGAGCTCCACGGCCTGCTCTACCGGGAGCCGACGAAGATCAAGGTCGAAGGCATCAACCTCACGTACGAAGGCCTGATCCGGAAGATCCAGAAGTCAATGCTCGCCAAGGACCCCGAGTCGATGCAACCTCACATCCGGGCGTTCGTCGAGCGGGCGATCACGTTCGGGATCTGTCCGGAGTGCGGCGGGGCCCGGCTCAACGAGGAGGCCAGGTCGTCGCGGATCGAGGGCATGAACATCGCCGACGCCTGCGCCATGCAGATCAGCGACCTCGCGGAGTGGGTGCACGGGCTCGACCTGCCGTCGGTGGCTCCGTTGCTGACGACGCTGGGCGAGACCCTCGACTCGTTCGTGGAGATCGGGCTGGGGTACCTGAGCCTGGACAGGCCGTCAGGGACCTTGTCGGGCGGGGAAGCCCAGCGGACGAAGATGATCCGACACCTCGGATCGGCGCTCACCGACGTGACGTACGTGTTCGACGAGCCCACGATCGGTCTCCACCCGCACGACATCCGCAGGATGAACGACCTGCTGCTGCGCCTGCGTGACAAGGGGAACACCGTGCTCGTCGTGGAGCACAAGCCCGAGGTGATCGAGATCGCCGACCACGTGATCGACCTCGGGCCGGGCGCTGGCAGCGCGGGAGGCGAGCTGGTCTTCGAGGGCACTGTGGAGGGGTTGCGAGCGAGCGACACCGTGACGGGCCGCCATCTCGACGACCGCGCCAGGGTCAAGGATCATGTACGGACGGCGGCGGGGGCGCTGGAGATCCGCGGGGCCAGTGAGCACAACCTGAAGAACGTGGATGTGGATGTCCCGACGGGCGTGCTCGTGGTCGTCACCGGCGTGGCCGGGTCGGGAAAGAGCTCGCTGATTCAGGGGTCGGTGGCTGGCCGCGAGGGCGTGGTGGCGATCGACCAGACGCCGATACGAGGATCGAGGAGGAGCAACCCCGCGACGTACACCGGACTTCTCGACCCGATCCGTACGGCGTTCGCCAAGGCCAACGGCGTGAAGGCGGCGCTGTTCAGCGCGAACTCCGAGGGTGCGTGCCCCACCTGCAACGGCGCTGGAGTCGTCTACACCGATCTCGGTGTCATGGCGACCGTCGCGACCACGTGCGAGGAGTGCGAGGGGCGCCGGTTCCAGGCGGCGGTGCTGGAGTACCGGTTCGGCGGGCTCAACATCGCCGACGTGCTGGACCTGCCCGCCGACGAGGCGTGGAAGTTCTTCGGCGAGGGCGAGGCCCGGACGCCCGCCGCACACAAGATCCTCGAGCGGCTCGCCGACGTCGGACTGGGCTACCTCAGTCTCGGTCAGCCGCTCACCACGTTGTCCGGCGGCGAGATGCAGCGGCTGAAACTCGCTGCGCAGATGGCCGACAAAGCGTCGGTGTACGTGCTGGACGAGCCCACGGCGGGTCTTCATCTCGCCGATGTGGCGCGGCTGCTAGGACTGCTCGATCGGCTCGTCGACTCCGGCAGGTCGGTGATCGTCATCGAGCACCACCAGGCCGTGATGGCGCACGCCGACTGGATCATCGACCTCGGACCCGGCGCCGGTCATGATGGCGGGCGGATCGTGTTCGAGGGAACACCAGCCGATCTCGTCGCCGGCCGCTCCACGCTCACCGGCCAGCATCTCGCGGAGTACGTCGCCGGCTGAGTGGTTCGCTCTGAAGGGTGTCGCCTCCCCAGTTCGGCACGTTCTCACGGTGTCCATGGCTTGCTCACAGGGAATTCCCAGCAACTCCGACCTATACCGGAGGGGAGCGAAAGGCGAGCGAGATGTCAGAGCCGCACAACGAGAGCAAGGGTGGACCGGGTCCCACGTTCCAGCCACCGGTGTACGGGAACCAGCCGCCGGCCTATGGAAGCTGGGGCCCGCCGCCGCCTCCCCCGGGATGGGGAGCTGGGGGAGTGGGGAGCCCGTACGGAACCGGCTACACGTTCACCGCACCGCGCCCCCCGTCGCCGCCTCGTCGGCGGGGTCGTGCTCTGTTGGTCGCGCTCGGTGTCTTCGCTGCGTTCGCCGTGGGCGTCGCCGGTGCCGAGATCGGCCGGTACACGGAATCGGCTGCCACCGTCCCAACGGTCCAGGGATCAGCGCAGCCCAGCGCGAGCCCGACCCCAGACCCGTCCAGCCAGCCGAGTGTGGGTTCGACATCCGGTTCGGCGACAGGATCGTCGCCGGACGTATCGACGGTTGCCGCGATCATCGATCCCGCGCTCTGACCGCTGCCGGTGAGATCCTCACGAACAACCACGTCATCTCCGGCGCGACGTCGATCAGCGTGACCGACGTGGGCAACGGCCAGACGTACACAGCCTCTGTCGTCGGCTACGACGCCGCCCACGATGTCGCGGTGCTGCAGCTCAAGGGCGCATCCGGTCTCCAGACTGCCTCGATCAGCACGGCGGCCGCCACGGTCGGCGAGAGTGTGGTCGCGGCGGGCAACGCCGGGGGTACGGGAGGCACCCCGACAGCTGCCGCTGGCTCGGTGACTGCGGTGGACCAGTCGATCACCGCGAGCAACGACCTGACCGGCTCCAGCGAACGTCTCAGCGGCCTCATCGAGGTGGACGCCGCCATCCAGTCAGGCGACTCAGGGGGAGCCCTGGTCGACTCGAGCGGCGGCGTGATCGGGATCAACACGGCCGGGTCGGCGAACTACTCGCTGTCCTCCCAGACCGGTCGGGGATTCGCCATCCCGATCGCGGACGCCCTCACCATCGCGTCGGCCGTGGAGGCCGGGCAAGGCTCAGCTACCACGCACGTCGGAGCCTCGGCGTTCCTTGGCGTCCTTAGGGGTTCCCCGAACGCCAATGGCAGGGTCGGCCGCTCGTCGACCGCCGGCGCGCTGGTCGGCGGTGTGGTCTCCGGGGATCCTGCGGCCAAGGCTGGCATCGTCGCGGGCGACACCATCACGTCACTGGGCGGCAAGACCGTCGACTCCGCGACGACGCTGGGACAGCTCATGATCGGGTATCACCCAGGCGACACCGTGACGATCGGCTGGGTAAACACCTCAGGAACCGCGCACACCGCCAAGGTCGCGCTCGTGAGCGGACCGCCTGCGTAGGGTCCGGTCCTGAATCCAGTTGCCTTCGGATGGTCTGAGGCTTGTCATGGTCGCATGAAAGGTGCTGACGCGGACGAGATGAGTCCAGTCGACGACGCGCGATCGATTGTCGACATCTTCATCCGCGTGACGTTCGCCTTCGAACACATGATTCGCCGAGTGGCGTCAAACACACCGTTTCCGGCCGCTAAACGGTGGTTCTTCCGCCACTCGACTCTCTGGGACGCAAGGCCGATAACGTACATTATGACATTCCGCTGCTTGGGTCACGCCCCCAGGAGTGCCAAGGGCCCCCTGTCGGTCCCAGCCTGCAGATCGGACTAGTGAGCCCGGCAGGTCATCGGGGCGTCTCCGCGGCCCGCAAAGGTGAACATTCTCACCTCCAGGGGTTTCGATAGCGAGTCCGGGCAGGATGACCGGAGCCCCCTCACGAAGGAGACGCGGATGCGTCTATCTCGGAACGTCACTGCTCTGGCGGTCCTGGCCACCCTCGCCGCCTTCACGACTCTGCCGATCCTGCCCGCGTACGCGGACACGGGCACCGAGACCTACATCGTCCAGCTCAAGAGCGGTGTCTCCGCCGACCAGGTCGTCCCGCAGATCATGGGCAAGGGCGCCGAGGTCGTCGACAAGGTCTTCCAGGGCGGGATCGCGGACCTCAACGGGGCCGAGGCGGCGGCGCTGGCGAAGAACCCGCTGGTCTCGTCGATCCAGAAGGACCCGATCATCACCGTCGCCGCCACCACCCAGCTCAACGCTCCGTGGGACATCGACGAGCTCGACAGCCCGACCGCAGCGATCGACGGCTCGTACACCTATCCGAACGACGGGTCCGGGGTGACCGTGTACGTGATCGACACCGGCATCCAGCGCACCCACACCCAGTTCTCCGGCGTGAAGATCGCCGCCGGCTACGACTTCGTCGACAACGACACCGACCCTCCGACTGCTACGGCCACGGAACAGCCGTATCGAGCCTCATCGCCGGAAGCACCCTGGGCGCCGCCAAAGGCGTGACCCTCGTCCCGCTGAGGATCTGTGACTGTGAGGGCCACGGGTCAGGGTCCAACGTCGTCCGGGCCGCGCAATGGATCGCGGCGAACAGGGTTCCCGGGACGCCCGCCGTGGCGAACCTCAGCATCGGCGGACCGGCCGGTCTGTTCCCAGGAAGCTCATCCATGGACGTGGCCCTCCAGAGCCTCATCAACTCCGGGGTCAGTGTGGTCGCGGCAGCGGGCAACGACGGAGCGAGCGCGTGCACCTCGGACCCCGCGGCGTTGCCCGACGCGATCACGGTCGCCGCTGTCGACAAGCTGCATACCGAACCGTCCTGGTCGAACTACGGCTCCTGCGTCGACCTGTACGCCCCGGGAGACGCCGTCTACATCGCGTGGATGGATGCCACCAACGTGGCGCTCGGGATCGGCTCCGGAACGTCCTTCGCGGCGCCGCTAACCACCGCGGCCGTCGCCCTGATCCTCCACGACCACCCAACCTGGACTCCCGCCCGAGTGCGGGCCGAGCTCATGGGCCAGGCCCTCACCGGGCTCGTCACAGGACCCGGCGGACTCCCGGCACGCTCAGCGAACAAGCTCCTGCACATCGGAACCGGAACGCTCGTCGGTACGGACCCGACAATCACCGGGGCACCGTTCGTGGGCAAGACGCTGCAGGCCACGCTGCACTGGAGCCCGACGCCGACCACGCCGACCTACCAGTGGAAGCGCAACGGCGCGCCGATCGTCGCCGCCACCAAAGCGACCTCTGTCGCGACCAGCGCCGACGTGGGCCAGTCGCTCACGGTCGCGGTCACCGGCAGCAGCCCCGGCTACTACGACGTCACCGGAACGAGCGCGGCTGTAAGACCGACCACCCCTCCCGACCCCGGCATGGTCGTCGCGATGACACCGTCGCGGCTCATGGACACCCGGATCGGGCTCGGCGCGACCGGCCCGCTGCACAACGGCCAGACCGTGAAGATCCCCGTGGCGGGCGTCGGCAACATCATGGCCTCGACGTCGGCCGTACTCATCAACATCACCGTGACCGACGCCACCTCGTCGGGCTACGTGACCGCATACGCGTCAGGCGGTGCGAAACCTGCGACGTCGAACGCGAACTTCACCGCCGGGGTGACGTCCGCGAACCTCGCCCTCGTACCGGTCGGTGCTGACGGAGCGATCGCGCTGACCGTCGCGGCCGCCGTGTCCGTGTCGCTCGTGGTCGACGTCCAGTCCTACGTCGCAGGCGGTGCCGTGACGGATGCCGGCGCCGTCGTCCCTGTGACACCGGCGCGGCTGTGGGACACGCGTCAGAAAAAGGTCGTCGGCTCCAACCAGCTCCTCGACCTGCAGGTCACCGAGATTGCCGGGGTGCCCGTCGGCGCGACCGCAGTGTTCCTCAACGTGACCGTGACCGAGCCGCAGGCGAGCGGCTACCTGACGGTGTTCCCGGCCGGCGAGCCCAGGCCGGCGACGTCGAACCTGAACTTTGTGACGAACCTGACCGTGCCGAACATGGTCCTCGTGAAGGTTGGGGCGAACGGGTTCATCTCGATCCTCAACGCCAACTCCGGGACGGCGCACATCGTCGTGGACATTCAGGGCTACATCACCGCCGGAACCCCGACGACGGCCGGAGCGGTGGTTCCGGTCTCGCCCGTACGTGTCGTCGACACGCGCCTCGGTCTCGGAGCGCATGGTCCGGTCGCCGGCAGCTCCGGCGTCGTCGTGACGATCTCCGGCCAGTCCATACCGGCCGGGACCACGGGGTGTTCATGAACCTCACAGTGGCCGAGGCGAAGACTGTCGGATGGGTCGCTGCCTACCCGACGCAGGCATCGCTGCCGCTGGTGTCGAACCTCAACTTCGTCGGAGGTCAGACGGTGCCGAACCTGGCGACCGTGGGCCTGGCGAACGCCCAAGCCACCCTGTACAACGGCTCAGGCGCGACGGTCCAGCTGGTCGCCGACATCTTCGCGTACATCCTGTGACGCATCAGCTGGGGAGAACCCAGTGGCCCTTCCGGCCGCGGCGGTCTTCAGCTGAAGATCGGGAATAGGGTGCCCACGTCCAGCACCGGTCAGCGGAGCCGGCCATCAGTACGTCTCCTTGTGGGGGGAAGATCGACAGTCGTACGCACGTCTGCATCATACCTGCATCACCCCTGATGCAGGGCCCGTGAGAGTCGAGGGGTCGTTTCGTGACGCGACACGCCGAAGGTCTCGGGCGTGTCGCGGCCGCTCGTCGAGCTCATGCCTTGGGAAGGCGGCGGCTCAGCTCAACGCGTCGGCCAGCGCGTCTACCACTTGGTGGATCTCGTCCTCAGTTGTGACGAGCGGCGGGGCAAGGCGCAACGTCTGGCCGTGGGTGTCCTTGGCGAGCACGCCACGGGCGATGAGGCGCTCGCAGACCGCGCGGCCACTCCCCTGCTCCGGCGCGATGTCGATGCCGGCCCACAGACCCGCGCCGCGTACGGCCAGGACGCCGTGGCCCACGAGTTCCTCGAGACGTCCGTGCAGCACCTCGCCGAGCCGACGGGCGCGCGCCTGGTACTCACCGGTCTCCAGCAGCCCGACCACGGCGTGCCCGACGGCCGCCCCCAAAGGGTTGCCGCCGAACGTCGAGCCGTGCTCCCCCGGCCGGATGACACCGATGACGTCGTCGCGGCCGACGACCGCCGAGACCGGGACGATGCCGCCACCGAGCGCCTTGCCCAGGGTGATGAGGTCCGGCTGGACGCCGACGCGTTCGGTCTCCAGCGTCGCCCCCGTGCGTCCCAGGCCCGACTGGATCTCGTCGGCGATGAACAGCACATTCTTGTCCGCCGTCAGCCGGCGCACCTCGGCGAGGTAGCCCGCCGGCGGCACGATGACCCCTGCCTCGCCCTGGATGGGCTCGAGCAGGACCGCCACCGTGTCCTCGTCCAAGGCAGCCGCCAGCGCAGCCGCGTCACCGTACGGAACGGTGACGAAGCCCGGTCCGTACGGCCCGAAGTCCTTGCGAGCCTGTGGATCGTCGCTGAACGAGATGATGGTCGTCGTGCGCCCGTGGAAGCTGCCCGACGCGACGACGATCTTCGCCCGATCCGCCCGCACCCCCTTCACGCGGTAGCCCCATGCGCGCGAGATCTTGATCGCCGTCTCGACGGCCTCGGCCCCCGTGTTCATGGGGAGGACGCGCTCGGTACCTGTCAGCGCAGCCAGGTCCTCCATGAACGGCCCGAGCCGATCGTTGTGGAACGCGCGGCTCGTCAGCGTCAGCCGATCAAGCTGCGCGTGCGCCGCCGCGACGAGGAGCGGATGCCGGTGTCCGAAGTTCAACGCCGAGTAGCCGGCGAGGCAGTCGAGATACCGGCGCCCCTCGACGTCGGTGACCCACGCACCCGAAGCTGTCGCGGCTACCACCGGCAACGGGTGGTAGTTGTGGGCGCCCCAGCGGTCGTCGAGAGCGATGTAGTCGGCCGATGTACGCGGGCCCTCGTCGGGCATCACGGTCACCACCTCAGCTCCAGCGTGCAGCACTTCACTCCCCCACCTCCGAGCAGAAGCTCGGACAGGTCCACTCCGTGGGGAACATATCCTCTCCGCTCGAGGTCGCGGGCGAAAGTCTCCGCCTTGCTGGCGAACACGACGTTGCGTCCGTCGCTGAAAGAGTTGAGTCCGAGCACGGCAGCGTCCTCATCGGTCGCGAGGACCGCGTCCGGGAACCGGCGCTCCAGGATCGCCCGGCTGACGTCGTCGAAGGCGCGCGGAAGGTACGCGACCGAGGCCGGGCCTCCTGCGTCATCGAGGACCGCGAACGCGGTGTCGAGGTGGTAGAAGCTCGGGTTGACCAGGCGCAACGTGACGATCTCGCGGTCGTAGATGCGGGCCAGCTCGGCGTGGCTCGCCGCGTGACTCCGGAATCCGGTCCCCGCGAAGATCGTCTCCCCCACCTTGAGGAAGTCGCCCTCACCCTCGTTCACCGATACCGGCTCCACGACGCGTAGTCCCCGCTCGGCGAACCAGTCCGAGTAGGCCGGGCCCTCGGGTCCACGCTCGGCGTAGTGGAACCTGGCGCCGTACGCGATGCCGTCGAGCACGAAACCGCCGTTCGCCGCGTACACCATGTCGGGCAGACCAGCGATCGGGTTGATGAGCTCGACGTGGAAGCCGAGCCGCTGGTACGTGTCGTACAGGCTCTGCCACTGCCGCAGCGCCACGCTCGTGTCGGTGGGGTTCGCCGGCTCCATCCAGGGGTTGATCCGGTAGCTCACCGTGAAGTGCTCGGGCCGGCACATCAGCACCGTCTTGGGCGTCGCTACGCGCTCCTCGAGCGCGTCGACATCGGCGTCCACCAGGGTCTCTCGATCTTCAACTACCGTCATGGAGCCATCATGACAAGGGAATCGTGACGAATCGTGCCAGCCCACGCACGAATCCTGCGCAATGAGCGACCATTCGCCTGAATCATTGCGTACGCTTCGTGGCATGGACCAGACCGACCGCGCCATCCTCGATGCCCTGCGAGCCAATGCCCGCGTCAGCTACGCCGACTTAGGAGCCCAGGTGGCTCTTTCCGCCTCTGCCGCCAAGCGCCGCGTCGATCGGCTCGTCGACGATGGCATCATCCAGGGCTTCACGATCCAGGTGGACCCGGCGCTGGACGGCATGGGCACCGAGGCGTACGTGGAGCTCTTCTGCCGTGGCACCGTCGCGCCCCACGACCTCAAGCGGATCCTCTCGGCGGTCCCTGAGGTCGTCGACGCCGCTACCGTCACCGGCGAGGCGGACGCGATCGTACGCATTCGGTCCCGCGACGTCGCCTCGCTCGAGGTGGCGCTGGAGAGCATCCGTGCCGCCACCACTGTCGATCACACCCGGTCGGCCCTCGTCCTCAGCCAGCTCGTGCGGCGCACGGTCAACTGATCCGCTCCGGTGGCTCTCTCGCCCGACATAAGGTGAGTTATGGCTAAAGAATCGGCGTGGGTCCAGTCGTTCAAGGAAGCAGCGCTCGCAACCGCCGCGTGCGCGGTGGTCGGCTCCGTGCTGACCAACCCGCAGAGCAACTGGTACGAAGGGTTGCGGAAGCCCTGGTTCCAGCCGCCCGGTTTTGCGTTCCCGGTCGTGTGGACGCTCCTGTACGGGACGACAGCGCTCGGCGCTGCCGGCACGATGGCCAAGCTCCGCGATCAGGGCCGCGACTCCGAGGCCGATAGCTTCCGCACCGCGCACCGGATCAACCTCGCGCTCAACGCCGGATGGAGCGGGGCGTTCTTCCGCAGCCACAGCCTCGGCTTTGCGACCGTGTGGGCGGCGATCCTCGCCGCGAGTTCCGCCGACCTCGCCAGGCGCGCCAAGGACGTGAGCCCAACGGATGCGGCGCCATTCGTCGCGTACGCGGCGTGGTGCTCCTTCGCGACCGTGCTGTCCGGGGCGGTCGCGGGTCTGAACCGCAAGGCCTAGGGGATGGTCGCGTCAAGCTGAGCGCGGATGGCGCTCAGTCCTTGACGGCAATGAGGGTGAACGTCGCGGGGAGACGCTCGGGTCTGACGGCGAGGCGGTACTCGCCCGTCTCCGCGTCGTACGTCATCGCGCCAACGAAGGGCTGGAACGGCACGCTGTCGTGCTCGACGAGAACGGTGAGACGAAGGCCTGCTCCAAGGACTGCCATCACGATCTCGCCGAGGCTGTGGTTCCACTCGACCGAACGGGGCGAGGACACGGCCTCGTCGCCGGCGTAGGTGACCTCGTCGTTCCACTCCATCCACTGCTGCCGCTCCCAGTACGGGAGCTCCAGCGCGATCGTCACGTCCCCCGGGCCGCTGATCCAGGACTGCTGCACCCGGTCGGGATGGTCGTTCGCCACGGTCATGGCCAGGGACGAGTTCAACACCGGATGCATGTCCCGGATGAACAGGCGGCCACCCGGCCGGAGCAGCTCGGCCACCGTCCGTGCCCAGCGCTCGATGCTCGGCAGCCAGCAGATCGCGCCGATGCCGGTGTAGACGAGGTCGTACGTGCGATGCTCCAGCGCCTCGGGAGCCGAGTACACGTCGGACTGTACGTAAGCGATATCCGCGCCGACGTCGGCCGCGATCTCCCGCGCGTGATCCAGCGACGCGCCCGACAGATCCACGCCCGTCATGCTGGCTCCCAGTCGGTGCAGGCTCAGCGTGTCCGTACCGATGTGGCACTGCAGGTGGACGGCGTCGAGGCCGGCGATGTCGCCGAGCAGAGCCCTGTCGAACCGGACGACATCGCTCAGCGCTGTCGGATCCTCGAGCAGACGCTCGATGCCGTACGCCCGTGCATGCAGCGGCGCACGGCTGTCCCAGTTGGCCGCGTTGATCGCCAAGTAGTCCTCGTCCACGGGCCGGAGCCTAGTGCCCGAGGGTCACTTCCGGGTGCGGCCGGCCCGCTCGTACATGTCGTCGACCAGCTGCGAGAACCGGCGCTCGACTTCCTTGCGCTTCACCTTCAGCGTCGGCGTGAGCAGACCGTTCTCGAGCGTGAAGTCCTCGATGAGGAGCCGCAGGTCGCGGATCTGCTCGTACCCCGCAAGCTTCGTCGTGAGCGCGGCCACCCGCCGCCGGAGCTCCGCGAGGACCTCCGGGTGGCTGAGCAGCTCGTCGCGGTGCGACCAGGTCAGCTGCAGCTGGCGTCCGACGTTCT
>Ga0209538_1001208_pt1 | contig 13844 bp, 18 predicted proteins | sample BarGraNGADG00211_2_FD_184492 | JGI IMG/M metagenome (GOLD analysis project Ga0209538, IMG submission 184492) | Arctic peat soil microbial communities from Barrow, Alaska - Barrow Graham LP Ref core NGADG0004-211 (SPAdes) (version 2) | ecosystem: Environmental > Terrestrial > Soil > Wetlands >... | reverse complement strand
CGATAGCGAGGATGTCGTGCTGAGACAGCACAACGTACTCTTTGTCGTCGAGTTTGATTTCGTTGCCGCTATACTTGGAATAGAAAACCTTGTCGCCTTCCTTGACCTCAAGGGGAATCCTGGTGCCGTTGTCCAGCATGACGCCGGAGCCAACTGCCATGACGGTGCCCTGCTGAGGTTTTTCCTTGGCGCTATCAGGCAGAACAATGCCACTCTTCATGGTCTCTTTGACTGTCTCCACTTTAATGACGACGTGATCACCGATTGGTACCAGCTTTGCCATATTGTCGTACCTCCTGTACTACAAGATCTTGATAGATTAGCACTCTCTTTGCATGAGTGCTAAGCAATTATAGGAGGGCATGGTGAGCTGTCAAGTATTGGAGGGGTCTGGCGCGGTACCTCGGAGCCTCCGGATGGGAGCAAACGGAATACCACATCAGTGTTGTACAAAAGTCGGGTTCCTGCTAAGATGACTACCCGAACATGACCTACGAAACTTGCATAGAGGTCCCATTCCTGAGCCGGTGCCACCAGTCTACTGAGGGCATTGGGATTTTGTTAGGTAGCTGTCTCCTGGAGACGCTTTCACAGGGGAACCGTGACTCACTGGTTGTTGGACTCATCGGTCCTCTGGGCGCTGGCAAGACGGTTCTCACACGCGCTCTCTCGGTAGCGCTCGGCGTCGATCGAGCAAGCGTCGCCAGTCCCACCTTTGTCCTGGAGCGGAACTATCTGGGCAAAGAACCGGTGAGGCATTTTGACCTCTATCGCATCGAGGATCCTCGACAGCTGGTCGAAATGGGCTTCGAGGAAGAACTGGACAAGCGCGGCGTGACGGTAATCGAGTGGGCGGAACGGTCCGGAAGACTCCTCGAGATGTACGAGCGTATTGAGGTCCACTTCGAAGTCCTGGGCGAAGAAGTCAGACGTATTGTTCTGCGCGATTTCTACCAACCTTCCATTATTGCGAGGTGTTTCGGTGTCGAGACAGACATTTCTTCTCATTAACACTGCCACCGTTTCCGGGGTCGTTGGCCTTGCGCGAGGAGATGAAGTACTGGCACAGGCTTCACTGCAGCTGGCGACTGCGTCCAATACCGTCGTGGCTGCGGTCGACCAGGTACTTGTGGAGGCAGGATGCACACTCGATGAAGTGGGGAGCATCGTGCTGGTTAAGGGTCCTGGCACCTTTACAGGGTCGCGGGTTGGTGCAAGCATTGCCAAGGCCATTGCTTATGCGGCTCCTTGCTCGCTCCTCTCCGTCACCACGCTGGAAGCGGTAGCCTGGAGTGGCCTCCTGACGAGTACAACACAAGTAACTGGCGGTCCTGTGTGGGCGCTTCTGGATGCTCGTCGTCACGAGTTCTATGTACAGGAGTTTGCCGTCCGCGATGGGGTAATCGTGTGTCAAGCGGACGCAGTGTGTATGGGACAGGGAGTCTTTGATACCGTCCGTGACGTGGGCGGGTTTGCCGCCTGCGCCTTCTCGCCTGCGGCAGTTCCGGAGAGCCAGCGCCCGCACGAACGAGAGAACGTGGTGTGGTCGTTCAACGTGTATCCGAGCTGCGCCGGCATCCTTGCGGCTTCGGCGGGCGCTCGGAGTGAAGACCCGTTCACGCTTGAGCCGCTGTACCTCCGCAGCACGGAGGAATTGTTCGATCACCCGAAGGCGGCGTTGTGACGTCCGCGCCGTCAATCATCGTCCGGGCGGCGAGTGTCCGGGATCTCAAAGCTATCTGGGCGATCGAGGAAGCGTCCTATGCGACGCCCTGGCCCAAAGAGACTTTTTTCGTGGACATTACGTTCAATTCAGATGCGAAGTATTTCGTCGCTACAGTCGATAACCGCATCGTCGGATTCATCGGCGGCTGGTTCAAGGAAGGACAGCTGCACATCGTCAATGTCGCTACGCACCCTTCCTCTCGCGGATCTGGTGTGGCAAAGCAGCTCGTTCTGTTTCTCCTCGACCTGGCACGGGATCTCAAGATGGGGAGTGCTTTCCTTGAGGTCCGGAGGTCCAATGTCGCAGCTCAGAAGCTCTATGAGGGGTTGGGTTTTGGAGTGACGGATCTGCGACCGATGTACTATCCTGACAACATGGAAGACGGGCTGGTCATGACAAAGGAGCTACGCAGTGCGCATACTGGGGATTGAGACGTCCTGCGACGACACGGCTGCAGCTGTTGTAGACGATACGGGACTGGTTCTGTCGTCGGTTATCTCGAGTCAGGATTCGTTCCATCGGAAGTATGACGGCATTGTTCCGGAGATTGCTTCTCGCAGGCATACCGCGACGATTATCGCCTCTGTAGATGAAGCTCTGCTTCAGGCAGGCATGCGGATCAGGGACGTAGACGGGATTGCTGTCACCTACGGGCCTGGGCTGATCGGTTCTCTTCTTGTAGGCGTAGAAACGGCAAAGGGTCTTGCATATGCCAGTGGAAAACCTCTGATCCCTGTGAATCATCTGGAGGGTCACGTGATGGCGTCATTCCTCCGTGATCCGGCAAGCGATCTGCAGCCACTGACCGGAGACGATTTTCCGCTGCTGGCGCTTATTGTGTCCGGAGGACACACGGAGCTGGTTTATGTCGACCGATGGCACCATTATCGAGTTCTGGGTGCAACGCGCGACGATGCTGCAGGGGAGACGCTGGACAAGTTCGCGAAGTATCTGGGACTTGGTTATCCGGGAGGGCCGGTGGTCCAGAAGATTGGCGCAACCGGGAATCCCTCATACCACTCTTTTCCGAGAGTGACGTTCAGTCGGGGAGGGTATGAGTTCAGTTTCAGTGGCCTCAAGACTGCCGGCATCAACTATGTGAAGTCGTTGACATCCGAGGAACTCAAAGCACATCTCCCTGATATCGTGGCAAGTTTTGAGTCTGCGGTCGTCGGCGAGCTCGCAGGCAAATCACTGCGGGCGGCCCACAACCTCTCTCCCCGCACCCTCACCGTCGTAGGCGGTGTTGCTGCAAATAAGCGGTTGAGAGATAACTTCGCGAGGGCTGGGGATGTCCGGGTCTACTTCCCGCCGATGAAGTATTGCACCGACAATGGCGCGATGATCGCCTACGCCGGGGCCCGGCGGGCCATGCTGGGGGCCCGGGCGGCGATAGATCTTGATGCATGCTCCTCTCTGGGAATAGAGGACAGTTCGCTGAACACCTGACGGAAGGCGGCGACATCCGGGCCGGCGTGGCGCAACGTCCACACAATTGCACCAAGATCTGGGTTGCCGATAATGGAATTAGTGTGCATGCCACACGTTCGAAACGGAGGCGGGAAATGGACATTCGCGAAGAAGGGAGACCGTTCAGCGCGAAAGGCACGAGCGGTGTTGGTTGTCTCGTCATGCAGGGATTCACGGGGACAGTGGGGAGTATTCGCTACTATGCGGAGCAGCTCGCGGCGAAAGGGCTCTCCGTTGAGGCTCCACGCCTGACAGGCCACGGGACGAGATGGCAGGACGTCAACCAGGCTCGCTACACAGACTGGATTCGTGACGCGGAACAGGCGTATCAGTCGCTGGCCAGCCGGTGTGACAAGGTATTTGTCACTGGGCTCTCGATGGGTGGAACGCTTATCCTGTATCTTGCAGAGCGTCATCCAGAGATTGCCGGCGTCATCCCCGTCAACGCACCTGTCTTCATGACCGACAAGCGTGCGCCTTTTCTGCCCATCCTCAAGCATCTGATTGCATCGACGCCGGCGATCGCGTCTGATATCATGGAACCCGGTGTCATCGAACCAGCGTACGACAGGACACCGACCGCAGGCGCTCACGAAATGGTGAAACTGCTTGCGGTTACGCGCAAGGACCTGAGACTCATTGCCCAGCCCTTACTTGTCATGCGCTCAACGTACGATCATGTAGTTCCCCACGAGTGCGGTCCGTTTATCATGGAGCATACCGCTTCCACAGACAAGGAGATAGTTGTTTTCGAGAGATCGGCCCATGTCGTGACAATGGACTATGACAAAGATGGTGTCGTTGACAATGCGTGGAAGTTCATCCAGCGGCTCTCGCACTGAACACGGGCGCGGGAAGAGACAGTCGTAGAAGAAAAAAAGCGGATGGCTGGGTGGCCATCCGCTTTGTCATTTTGTCATTTGCATACATGGTAGCGCCGAGGAGAATTGAACTCCTGTTTGGGGATTGAGAGCCCCCCGAACTAACCACTGTTCTACAGCGCCATACTTGGCTGAGGAAGATGGATTCGAACCATCATCGGTAGCTCCAGAGGCTACTGTCCTACCGTTGGACGATTCCCCAACACCATCGAGAGTATACCAAGAACTTGCCCTGAATCAAGATGCCTGGGGATGAAATTGCCTGGAGGCACTCAGGGATTGGTGTCTCTGGATTCCTCGATCTCGATCCCATCCTGCGTCAGGAGTTCGCGACCTTTCTCCTTGATGTTTTCGGTCTGATAGCTGATTTCCTTACCCAGTTCGAAAGCCTTGTCTTTCAGCAGCTTACGCGTTTCCTCTCCACTTTGGGGGGCGAGAACCAATGCCACCAGGGCTCCGAGAATGCCACCCATCAGCAGTGCGCCCATGAACGATCCACAGTCATTGCGTTCACTCATGATTTCCTCCTCAGGAAGATCGACTTGAAAATCTTGTACGCCGACAGCACACTTATGGCAGTGCCCACCATTCTCGGCATCAGGCCGCTATCTCGGCCGGAAGCTCCTGCGGGCAATACTCTCACAGCCATATCGGCAGATGCCGTGAGCTTTGTCAGCTGTCTTGCCAACTGGTCGAAGTGTTGCTCTGAGACCTGGGTCGACTGCATCAGCCTGACAGCCTCCGACTTCAGATCGTCAGCCTGTTTCCGTACGTCGCCCATCGTGGCAGAAAAGCTCTTTGAAAACTCCCCAAGCTTGCGTCCAAGGACGAGGACGGCTATGGCTGAGGAGATCATACCGAGGACGATAACAATGTCTAGTACCCAGATTGCATTCATGTTCACTGGCATATGGCCACCTCTGGATCGAGTTTGTTTACGACAGTAGCAGTGGGGTTCAACCGCATGGCAACTCTGCGTGAAAGGATAATGCCGGGGATCAGCATAACGAACCCAGCCACGACAGGAAGTGCCATGGACAGGCTTCTGCTCAGTCCTGTCAGGGACGAGAATCCATAACCACCGAACACCCCTGCCAGAAAGGCGACCAGCGGAACCCCGTACATGATCGCGGAGGCCTTGAGAATAATCGAATCGTCGAGCGACACTTCAACCAGGTCTCCCTGAGCAATCTCGAGGGGAGCAGTCGCCCTGACGGTCGGGCTACTCTCCTTGCTGCCTATGCAGAACTGGGTTAGAGAACATGACGCACATCCGTCTCGTGGCAGCAGTCGAATCGTGACGACGCTTCCATGACGCGCGATGACCAAACCTCGATCAGTCTGCATATGAATCCTGCCCACGCTCACATATCAAGAGGCCACCCCACAAGGTCGTGCCTTGACGAAGCTTTTGAACCTGCCTAAGCAGGTGGGAGCATAAAGTTCCCTGCTTCAAGAACACTGCGAAGCGCTCGTATCCACAGGGCATCTGCTTCCGAGTGATTTGTGTTGGCTCAAACCCGTCAAGTGGTTCACGGGCATCGCAGGGTGACACAACACTATTATACCTGAAAACACAAGAAAACCAACGCAAGTTCCCGGACATACCTGAATGCCTCCAGCTCTACTTCTGGACAGCACTGGCAAGGCAAGCGGCCACGTCAGCCAATGCTACCGTCAACTGGGAACCTGACGTCAGGTCTTTCACTGCGCAGGTGCCTGCCGCAATCTCGTCTTCACCGAGGATGAGTGCCATGCGTGCTCCCCTCCTGGATGCCCGTGCCAGTTGCTTTCCAAACCCATCCTGACGCATATCCAGGTCCAGGGCCCAGCCCGCGCCGGCCAAGGTGCGCCTCAACTCGAAGGCGACAGCCGTAGCTGTTTCCGAGTGAACAATGTATGCCAGGGGAATTGCCAGTGAACCAGTGAGCTCGGGATAGCGCGCTGTCAGCACGGAAGTAAGGCGTTCAAGCCCAAGGCCCCAGCCGACGGCAGGAGTAGCCGGTCCTCCCAGATGGCGGATGAGATAGTCGTAGCGGCCCCCTCCCAGGAGGGCATTCTGCGCACCGAGATCCTCAGAGATGACCTCAAATACGGTCTTTGTGTAGTAGTCAAGGCCTCGGACCAGTCTGTGGTTGAGCCGATATGGAATCTTCAGAGAGTCCAGAGTCGACAGCAGGCGGTGAAAATGGTCCTCGCAGTCTGTGCACAGATAGTCCGCGGACTTTGGCAGCGACTCCAGGAGTGACGGATCTTCGCGCTTGCAGTCGAGCACGCGGAGAGGGTTGTCGCTCATGCGTCTCTTGCAGTCCTCACACAGCTCGCCCTCATGCGCTGCCAACGCAGCCCGGAGGGCGTCCTTGTAGGCGGGTCGACAGTTGTCATCGCCGATACTGTTGATATCGACGGACAGGTGTGCAAGGCCGAGTCTTGACAACATTGTCATGACCATGTCGATGACCTCTGCATCCTGAACTGGCGATTGCTCGCCGAGAGCCTCGACCCCGAAGCTGTGGAACTCTCGCTTGCGCCCACTTTGAGGCTGCTCATATCGGAAGAACGGCCCCATGTAGTAGAACTTGGCCGGAGAAGGCTGCAGATTCATCCGGTGTTCTATGTATGCGCGACACGTTGCAGCTGTGCCTTCAGGGCGCAGGACGAGATGGCGCCCCTTCTTGTCTGGAAAGGCATACATTTCCTTCTCGACGATGTCGGTGCTTTGCCCAACCGACGTGGAGAAGAGCTCCTCCATCTCGATGGTCGGAGTGCGGATCTCTTCGTAGCCATAAGCTTTGGCAGTGTTGGCCATGGTTCTCTCCACATGCTGCCACAGAAGGACTTCGGGTGATGTTATGTCGCTGGTCCCCTTGACTGACTTGATCATGACGATCCTCCAAACGTATATGCTAGTCAGTATAGTTGCTGGGTGCGAAAAGAAAACCGATCTGTTTGTGGGGAGGCAGCCTGGAGTCGTTGCTTACCGCGACACGTGACGAACAGCAGTCGATGTGGGAGGCATTGGGTTGCACCTGAGCGACAAGAGTATAAACTAAAAGACTTGGGCCTTTTCTGAATGGTTCTGGTGACTCGAGGCAGTCTTTTCACGGGAGAGTGGATGGCACAAGTTCATGGCAAGGCTGGAGCAGCTACATACCATAAGGGCGATCGGCTCATGTACTGGGCTCTTGTTCCTATGCTGATGATGGGAATTCTGATATATTTCCTGTTCCGATCAGGAGTCCAGACCGCGGGGCTCCTTGGTGCTGGAGTGGCGTGCGTCGTCGTGGCTCTGGGATTCTGGTGTGTGCGCGATGTATTCAGTCTGGAAGCTGCTGCCGACCAGTATTATGGTGGGGCGGGCGGCGAGTACGATGTCGGCGTTGTTCTCTCGCGATTACCACAGGAGTTCCACGTGTTCAACGGCCTCGGCTTCTACGCCGGTGATGTCGATCATATCATCGTCGGTCCGACTGGCGTCTTCGTCGTCGAAACGAAGAATCATTCCGGCACCATCAGTCTGAGGGACGGGCGTCTGTGCAGGAATGGCAAACTTCTGAACCACGATTTCGTGCGCCAGGCCACATCGGAAGCGATGTATGTGAAGGGACGGTTGAAACCACAGGTTCCGTGCCATGTTCGGCCTCTGGTCGTCTTTGTCAGGGCGAAGGTCCGCGTTCAAACAGCAGTCGAGGGCGTACGGGTTGTTGCTCTTTCCTCTCTCATCGACACCATTGTGGGTCGGGCGCCATCTCTGTCGCCCGAGGATATTCGACGGTATACAGGGCGCCTTGGGGGTTTCGACATGACGACTGCTTCGCAACCGGCGCAGGAGTCACGAGGAGCACTGAGGTTCAGCCGTGGTGTATCGCTTGCCGGGGCTGTCATCCGAGCTTTGTCCATATCGCATTGACAAGGTGTTCCCGCTAATCAGGCGACACGGCGAAGACAAGCAGGTCCTTAAACAATGCAAGCTCCTCGCGGGCCGTTGCTCTTGCTCTCTGCACGGCATTGAGCCAGACAGGTGTCTTGGCGGGTGGATTGGTGAATGCTTGCAGGCCGTACAGGCGGGCCAGCACCATGATTCGCGCCATGTGAAAGGGAGATGAGACCATCAGGCAAGAAGTCAGGCCGTTCCCCTGCATGTAGCGTTTGAGGTTTATCAGCGTTTGAGCTGTGGTGACACCTGCGTTGTCGAATATCAGGGCGCTGCGAGGGATCCCCTGCTCGATAACGACAGTGCCCATGACGTCCGATTCACTCAGATTCGACCCCGTAGGGCCTCCGGACAGAAACAGCAGCGGAGCGCGCCCTTCGCGATACAACTGAGCCGCCCATAAGATGCGCGCTTCGAGCTCCGGCGATGGGCTGTCTCCCCAGACCGCAGCTCCGAACAGACAAATCACGTCAGCTCGCTCAGATTGTTGTTTGTACCCATACAGGTCGATGCCCGCGTAGGTCAGAGCGAGAACGGCACCTGCCGTACATATGAGTATGATGAGTGTTCGGAAGAATCGTTTCACTCAAACAGTATAGGCTGGCACCTCGGCACCTCAAGAAGTCGTGGTCGGAGCTTTTCTTGCAATGATGTGTGCGGGCAATATACTACAAACACTATGGCATCCACTGAGCGCTACGTTTCACTATACCGAAAGTACCGTCCCACCTCGTTCGACGGTGTCATTGGTCAGGAGACGGTCGTACGTATTCTAAAAGGGTCGGTCGATACTGGCAGGACCTCCCATGCGTACTTGTTTGCGGGCCCCAAAGGCACTGGCAAGACGACGGTAGCCCGTATACTGGCAAAAGCCCTGAACTGTGACAAGGGACCGAACAGTCATCCCTGTATGGAATGCGAACACTGCAGAGCTATCACGTCAGGGACGGACATCGACGTCATTGAGATCGATGCCGCCAGCAACCGGGGCATCGACGAGATCAGAGACTTGCGTGAGTCCACCAGGTTTGTTCCCGCTCATAGTCGCAAGAAGATCTTCATCATCGATGAAGCCCATATGCTCACCGTTCAGGCATTCAACGCACTCCTGAAGACGCTCGAGGAGCCGCCCGACTACGTCGTGTTCATCCTCGCAACGACAGAACCTCAGAAATTGCCCGAGACGATCCTGTCCCGGTGTCAACGGTTCGACTTCAAGCGGATTTCGGAAACGGCCATGTTCCAATACCTTCAGGGCCTTCGGAACATTGAGGCTCCAAACATAACCGACGAAGCTCTTCACCAGATAGTTGCGCTCAGCGGGGGTTCGATGAGAGGCGCTATAGGTCTTGTCGACCAGTTCTCCGTGTTTGGAGCTGAATCAGTGTCTGGCGCGACGGTGCTGGACCTGTTGGGGCTGCCCACCGAAGAAAACATCTCCTTGCTTGTCGAGGCTCTGCTCTCTCACGATCCGAAGGCAGCTAGTTCCGTTCTGGACCAACTGGAACGAAGTGGAATAGAGCCTGCTGACCTGCTTGAAAGGACGATTGCTCTTATCAGCGGGTACATTCTTGACAAGGTGACACTCCGGACTCGGAGTTCAGATGACGTCCCGACCGATCGCCTCAAGGCGTTCCCGGACGCAGCTCTGGTGAACCTTGCAGCGGCCTTTGCGCGAATCCAGCAGCAGTCAGCTTACCTGTCGGATCCGTACCCTCTTGTCCAGACGTTCCTGCTCGCAATAGCCCTCGATCTGCCCATGGGTCTCGATCGTCCGCGTGAAGAGTTCTCCCGTGAAGTGCAGTTTACGAGTAGTCAGGATGTGCCCAGGCCTGCTGTCCGGCAGATGGAGACCGTACAGAAGACTGTTGAGATGTCGCCCGACAGTTCTGACGAGACAGTTCCAGAATCCAGAAGCACATCCGCAGGTGAGCCTGCAGAACAGTGGGCGCACTTCAAGGCCCTTGTCTCTGACGCCAGCAAGCCCATCGGGGTCATGCTGCAGGCGCTCGATGTTCGCGAAGTCAGGGTTGACCAGGGCGTCCTGCGGATTGTCCTCGGACCCAAGACCAAGCTGTTCCGCACAATGCTCGAGCAAAAGCAGGACGAAGTCCTTGTCCCAGCAGCGCGGTCTGCCTACGCAGTCGACCAGGTCAAGCTGGTCGAGGAGGGATCCCAGGAACCGGCGCGGCAGGAAACCGTGGCAGAGGTTCCGGTGGACGACAAACTGGAATTGCTCAAGAAGACGTTCGACGCGACGGAGTCGCTGTTCGACTCCTGAGGTGAACGGGAGGAGCCATATGTACAACGTCAATAATCTCATGAAGCAGGCCCAGAAGATGCAAGAAGATGCAGCACGCGCTGACCAGGAACTGCTGGATCGGAGGATATCTGCCACCTCAGGGGGAGGTGCCGTCACGGCGGTGGTCAATGGCAAGAAAGACCTCATCGGTATCAGCATCCAGGCGGATTTCGATCTTGGCGACGCTGAGATGGCTGCAGATCTTGTCGTCGCTGCCGTGCGCGAAGCCCAGGCGGAGGCAGACCGTCAGGCCGATGAAATCATGAAGAAGGTCACGGCCGGCATGCCCCATATTCCCGGACTCGGGTAAACGGTGTTCCTGCCCAAGCGTTTCATCGAGGTTTCCGCCAGGCTGAGCAATCTGCCCGGCATCGGACCAAAGGCCGCTGACAGGCTTGTGTTCTATCTACTGGACCAGCCCGAGGACGATGTCCGCGCCCTTGCTGAATCTCTGATAGCTGCGAAGCGCGAGATCACCTTCTGCAGACGGTGCGGCAATTTTGCTCAAGGCGATCTCTGTGAAGTGTGCCAGGATTTGTCGCGAGACGCAAAGGTCCTGTGTGTTGTCGAGGAGATACGCGATCTCTCTGCGATTGAGAAAACAGGGGCCTACCGTGGCCTCTACCATGTTCTGCATGGCCGGATCGACCCGATAGCCCGTGTGGGACCCGGAGAACTAAAGCTCGACCGTCTTGTCGAACGCGTACGTCTGGACGATGTGCGCGAGGTCATTGTTGCGACAAATCCCAACTTCAACGGCGACATCACTGCGATGTACATCGCAAAGTTGCTAGCTGCATCGGAAGTGCGCGTAACGCGCATTGCCACGGGTATCCCCAAGGGGAGTGACCTGGAGTTTGCTGATATATTCACGCTGACTCAGGCACTCGAGAAGAGGACGGATGTCCAAGTCTGAACTCTCACGTTGACAGGAATGTGTGTGGATGCAGGTTTATGGGATAGAATTGAAGTTCTTCAGTTTGATGGTATAATTAGCAAAATTATATTCACCCAGGTATCCAGCGCGCAAGGACCTTCTGCGCACAATATCGACAAAGGAGTGACAAATTATGTTATGGACAATTGCTGTTATTCTCGCAGTCCTATGGCTTCTTGGTATGGTTAGTTCGTATACTATGGGCGGATTAATTCACATTCTTCTCGTAGTTGCTATTATTATAGTTGTGGTAAACCTGCTTAGAGGGAGAAAGACACTCTAGCTACCAGGAGGTGGAGCAATGGAACAAGTGACAAACCAAACGGAGACGCGAAATAGCGAAGCAGAGAATCATACTGCCAAACGTGTTGTTGGCGTAATCTTCGCCGTGGTCGAAATTGTTCTGGCCTTTCGTCTGGTTTTCAAAGGGCTGGGAGCAAACCCGACAAATGGCTTTGTACGTGGCATCTATGGTGTTACTCAGTTTCTTGTGGGAATCTTTGAAGGCATTTTTTCCCGAGCCACCACCAGTGGCGCAGAGACTACGGCGGTCCTTGAACCTGCAACCCTCATCGTGATGGTGGTCATCGCCCTGATCGTCTGGGTTGTTTTGAAGTTGATGACACCGCACACTGGAACCCGTGTGGAAAGAACCGAATACACGGAGCATCACGATCAGGGAACGTGAGTATCTAGTCAAGCGAGTCGCTGATTTGTACCAAATTCACACTGAATGACTGTCAGGCAGGTTGGCATTTTCGCCAATCTGCCTTCTTGTTGTTTATAGGTCAAATGCGTCCCGGTCCTCTAAGACTGAACATTAGATAATGTCATCTCACCCCAGCGTGTGGCGCGGGGCATTCTGGTCGTTGGTCTCAACATCGGTCAGATCAAGCCTGAGCAATTATCGAGACCGGAGCGTACCGAGAAGCGCAATCGGCTGCTGGAGACCCATGACAATCGCGGCGGAACTGCCCGGTTTGCGGGCACAACCGTTTCTGCTGGCAAAGCCAACGTCAGCAGGTAGTGACGCGGGCTTAAAGGGTTTGACAAGCATCCATTTTGGCTTTATACTCAGAAACTGATTTTCATTCATCCTTAATTGCGAGGGGTCAACATGGTGGACATGGACAAACACGTTGGAACAGAAACCACAGGTGAAACGGATGGACTCTTTGAAGTGAAAAACCTGCTTGCAGCAGTCGAACAGCCTATTGTTCCGGCTGCCCACGTGGCAGAGGAAAAGACTCCAGAAGAAGCGGCCGCACCAGAGAAGGCCGAAACCGAGGCCAAACAGGTCGAGGTTGCAGGTGACGAAACCAATACGTCCGAACTTGAGGCGGCCCTTGTCGCGGACTTGTCGCCCAAGGCCGGATACGCGCCACGCCTGCTGCGGCGCGGGGACGTTATTGACGTCTCCGTCGTCAAGCTCGAGCGTGACGGGGTCATGGTCAATGCCGGCGGAAAGGGAGACTATTATATCCCGCTCAACCGCTTGACTATGCGCACCGATGTAGCTGTCGGCGAAATCGCGCACGTTGGCGAAACGATGAAAGTGGCCGTCGTCAAGGAAGAGGATGAACAAGGCACGGCAGTCCTCTCCAAGCTGAAGGCTGATCAGGAAGAGGTCTGGACTGATGTCGAGAGGTACTTCGAGGAACAGACGATCGTCACTGCCAAAGTCACCAAGGCCATCAAGGGCGGGCTGCTTGTTGACATTGGTGTGCCCTGTTTCCTGCCTCAATCACAGGTCGCCAGCGACTATCGCAACAACCTGCCTTCACTGGTTGGCCAGGACATCCCTGTCAAGGTCACCGAATTCGACAAGAGACTTCGCCGGATCATTGCTTCTCATCGTGCAGCGATGCAGGTTATCCGCCAGAAACAGAAGAAGGAGTTCTTCACAAAGATTCAGCCAGGAGATATCTATGAGGGCACTGTCAACGGTATCGCTGAGTTCGGTGCGTTTGTGGACATCGGGTACGGGGTCGAAGGTCTGGTCCATCTCTCAGAGCTGACGTATGGTCGTCGCCGTCCTGTCGAGGAGATCGTTCAGAAAAAGGACAAGGTCAAGGTCAAGGTTCTCAAGGTGGACCCGGAGACGGGCAAGGTCTCGTTGAGCATCAAGCAGACGAAGCCACATCCTTGGGAAACCATCGAGGAAGACTATCCTGTCGGTATGATCCTCGAGGGCGCAGTGATTCGCATCCTGACCTTCGGAGCAATCATCGAGCTTTCAGAAGGTGTCACCGGCCTCCTGCACATTTCACAGATCTCCAACGACAAGATCCGCAAGGTCGAGGATGTGCTGAACGTGGGAGACGTTGTCAAGATTCGTGTGCTCGAGGTCCTGAAGGAAGAACGCAAGGTCAAGCTGAGTATGAAGGGCGTGGAAGGCAACGAGGGCTTGTTCGGACGTGAGCCTGGGCAGGCGACGCCGCCAGTGAAGACTGGGTCGGATATGGATGCAACCGACAGCACAGTCGTCCAGACCAAGGCCGTCGAGCCAGAAGTCGTCGAACCAGAAGCTCCCGCCGTTGAGAACGTTGAGACCGCGGCAGCCGAACCTGAAGTCGTTGAACCTGAAGTCGTTG
>Ga0209538_1001206_pt1 | contig 13873 bp, 13 predicted proteins | sample BarGraNGADG00211_2_FD_184492 | JGI IMG/M metagenome (GOLD analysis project Ga0209538, IMG submission 184492) | Arctic peat soil microbial communities from Barrow, Alaska - Barrow Graham LP Ref core NGADG0004-211 (SPAdes) (version 2) | ecosystem: Environmental > Terrestrial > Soil > Wetlands >... | reverse complement strand
ACCGATGGCCGGCGGTTTTTGTTTTCAGAGCTTTGGCAACCAAGCACCCACAGCAAGTGCTGCACCAAGCACCGCGGTTGAGAAACAGCTGGCTGATATGGATAATTGTAGCAATGAAGCAACTCCCGCTCAGCCAACGCCGCCGATCAAGGCGGCCCCAGTTGCACCGCATCACAGTAATTCGCTTTTACCTTGTTGCGTCGATGGTGCTCAACCTAGCGTTGTGACCGTCTCCCGCTCCACGGAAATCGTCAAATTTCCTCTCGCTTTATTATTTATCGCGTCACCCACGCCGCGGGCGCTTCCCGCCAAAATTATTTATCAGGCCAGAATCAGCGCGCCGCCGGATTTACTGGCGCTTAAAACAACCATTCTCCGCTTATAAGAATTATTATTAAAAGGTCACTGTGACCCGTGTTTTGTTAAAACTAATAATAATTCTCATTATGTCTCATAATAAACAATACTTGAAACTTTTTATCAAGGGCATGCATTGCCGCTCTTGTGAGTTGTTAGTGGAAGAAGAATTGAAAGAAATTCCTCAGGCAAAATCAGCCGAGCTAAACTATCGAACCGGCGAGGTTATCGTCTACTACGATAACCAAGCGCCGGCCATGTCGCAAATCAATAAAGCCATCGTTCAAGCCGGTTACGAACTTGGCCAGCCGGACAAGCTACCCCTGTTCAGTCGCGACAAAAAAGAATACGCCAGTTTGGGCGTCGCCTTTTTGTTTTTAATGGCTCTTTATCTGGTTCTTAAAGGATTAGGCTTAACCAGCCTTAACCTGACGCCCAGCCTCAGCAGCCCCAGCTGGGGTTTTATTGTGCTAATCGGGCTCGTGGCGGGTTTCTCCACCTGCATGGCTCTAGTCGGCGGATTGTCTCTCGGCTTATCTACTAAATTTATTGAGAGTCACCCGACCGCCACGCCCGGGGAAAAATTTCGACCTCATATCTACTTCATTATCGGCCGAGTCTTGTCCTACGGTTTCTTAGGTGGCATTTTGGGCGCTTTAGGCACCGTGTTCCGGTTTTCAGCCACCGCCAACGGGATACTGACTTTGCTTATCGGTCTGGTGATGCTGATCATGGGTTTGCAACTTATCAATATATTTCCGCGTTTAAGTCGATTCAAATTAACTCTGCCCAAGGGTATCGCTAGAATTTTTGGCATCAGTCAGAAAAGCAAAGAATATAGCCCAGAACGGGCCATGGTTATCGGCGCTTTGACTTTTTTCTTGCCTTGCGGTTTTACGCAGGCGATGCAGCTCTATGCTATCAGCACCGGCAATTTCGGTTTTGGAGCTTTAGTGATGGGGCTATTCGCACTCGGTACCGCCCCGGGTCTTTTAAGCATCGGCGGCCTCACTTCCTTGGTCCGCGGTTCCTTCAAGACTAAGTTCTTTAAATTCGCCGGCTTGGCGGTTATATTTTTCGCTTTGTTCAATCTGAATAACGGTTATACCTTGGCCAGTTTAAGCCTTGGCGGCGGCGGAAACAATTCTCGTCAAGAGACAACCGCCAGCGATCCGAATGTCACTTTGGAAAACGGCGTCCAAGTCGTTCATATGACGGAAGGAAGTAATGGTTATTCGCCGAATAGTTTCTCTGTTCAAAAAGGCATTCCGGTCAAATGGATAATTGATGCCCAGGCGCCATACTCCTGCGCCAGCACGATTGTTGTCCCGAAATTAGGCATACAAAAGAGCCTGACGGCCGGAGAAAACACCATTGAATTTACGCCGACGGAAACCGGTAAACTGCCGTTCTCTTGTTCCATGGGTATGTATACGGGAAGCTTTAACGTCTATGATGGGAGCACGCCGACGGCCGCTAATTTGATCGCGACGGCTAACGCTAGTCAGGCCCCGGTCGCCAGCAGCGGGGGAACGTGCGGCGGTGGTGGAGGCGGCTGCGGTTGCGGCGGTGGTGGGGCCAAGATTGCTCAAAATACGACCGTCACGCCAGCCACTAAGGTGGCCAATGTCCAGCTAATCAAAACCACTTATACTCGAGCAGCCGATATTCAGCCGAATAATTTTACGGTCAAAGTCGGCCAGCCGGTCCGCTTGGAGATCGCGGTCAAAGATGATGGCTCCGGTTGTATGAGTACGATCAAAATTCAAAGTCTTTATGAAAATCCCCAGCCCTTAGTGGCCGGGCAGACTATTGTTATGGAATTCACGCCCCAGCAAACCGGCAGTTTTTTGATTACCTGCGCCATGAATGTGCCTAGAGGAACGATTAAAGTACAATAATTAATTGAAATATATGAATAACATTAACTTTAAGTTAAGCGGTTTGACCTGTGAAGCCTGTGTCAAACTGGCCACGAATCGTTTTAGGAAAGTTCCGGGCGTGACTGAAGTCAGGATTGATTTAGCATCGGGCGAAACACAGATATCCAGTTTAGCTGATTTGGATTTAGAAATTCTGGCTGTCAGTTTAGAAGGTACTCATTACTCAATTATCCGATAATATATGACCAAGAAAATACAACTTAAAATAACTGGCATGCATTGCTCCTCGTGCGAGACTCTGGTCAAAGAAGAACTCTCCGAGTTGCCGGGTGTCAGTAATATTTTCGTCAGTTCTCCGACCGGTTCGGTCGAATTAATTTTGGATGAAGTGAAAAATAGCATCGCCGATATCATTGAGGCCATTAAAAAGGCCGGTTATGAAGCGGCCGTCCAATCGAGCAAGGACATTATTCCTGAGAATCGTCCCGAAGCGGACAGCCAGGCGACCGCTAATACTCCGGCCGTTGCCAATAGTAAGGATAGCCAAAGAATAAACTTATCGCTTTTCGGCATGCATTGTTCTTCCTGCGCCAATATTATTGAGCGGTCGCTTAAGAAAGTGCCGGGCGTGAAACAGGCGAATGTAAATTTTGCGGCCGAGAAAGCCGCGGTTATTTATGATGCCAGTTTAGTCCAGCCGGCAATTTTAATGGCGGCGGTGGCTAAAGCCGGCTATAAAGCGGAGTTTGTTGATTCTAAAGATGGCGACTACGAACGCCGGAAAAGGGAACAGGAATCTAAATCTTACGCCACCCGGTTTTGGTTCAGCTTAGCCTTTAGTTTGCCCATGCTATATTTCATGCTCTTGGATTTTTTCGCCATTCCGGGTAAGCTGGCGGTTTTGCCGTATGTCGGCGTTATTTCCTTAATTTTAACGATTCCGATCCAATTTATTATCGGCGCCGGGTTCTATAAAGGCATGTGGGCGTCGCTGAAGATGAAAACGTTCAATATGGATAGTCTGATTGCCATCGGTACCTCTACGGCTTTCTTCTATAGTTTGTTTAATTTTATAACTTATTTTATCCGAACAAAATCGTTCATTGGGTTGGACGGTAAAATTCCGGAATTATATTTTGAGACCGCCGCTTTCTTGATTACTTTTGTTATTCTGGGCAAGTGGCTGGAAATACGGACCAAGAGTAAAACCGGCGACGCCATCAAAAAATTAATGGGCTTGCAGGCCAAAACCGCCCGGGTGATTCGTCAGGGAACAACGGTTGATATTCCAGTCGAAGAAGTCGTCCACGGCGATATTGTCATGGTCCGACCGGGTGAAAAGATTCCGGTGGATGGTAAAATTGTTAAAGGAATGTCGGCGATTGACGAGTCAATGATTACCGGTGAGAGTTTACCAGTGGAAAAGAAAATTGGCGACCTGGTCATCGGGAGTACGGTTAATAAAACCGGCAGTTTTGAATTTGAGGCCACGCGCGTGGGCAGTGAAACCGCTTTGGCGCAAATTATCCGTTTAATTGAGGACGCCCAAGGATCAAAAGCGCCGATTCAGGGATTCGCCGATCGGATCGCCGCCGTCTTTGTGCCGACCGTAATCAGCTTGGCAATCATTACTTTTTTAGTTTGGTTTTTCCTGTTAGGGGCGACGCTCTCTTTCGCTTTAATGGCTTTTACCGCCGTTATCGTGATTGCTTGCCCCTGTGCTTTAGGTTTGGCGACACCGACCTCTCTGATGGTCGGCACCGGCGAGGGCGCGAAGCAAGGGATTTTAGTTAAGGGCGGAGAGCCCTTGGAAGCCGCTTGTCACATTAACGCGATAATTTTTGACAAGACCGGCACCCTGACCAAGGGTAAGCCGGAAGTGACCGATATTATTTCGTTTGCCAATCAAAATGAAGATGAGATTCTCTCCCTTTCAGCCAGTTTGGAAAAATTATCCGAGCATCCTTTGGCGGAAGCGATTTATACTTATGCCAACGAGGAGGCGGTGGCGCTTGATGAGGTCAATAATTTTTCCGCCATTCCCGGCCACGGCGTCAAAGGGATAATTGATAATGTTGAGTATTATTTCGGTAATCGCCGTTTGATGACCGAGGTTCTGGGACACGAAATCACTAAAGTCAATCGTAAGCTCACTAAATTAGAGGAACAGGGAAAAACCGCCATGATTTTAGCCACTAAAGAGGGAATCATCGGCGCGATAGCTGTGGCGGATACGGTCAAGGCTACCTCGGCCGCCGCCATCGCGAGGTTAAAAAAAATGGGACTGAGCGTCTATATGATTACCGGTGATAATATACGGACGGCGAAGGCCATCGCCTCTCAGGTGGGGATTGAAAATATTTTGGCGGAAGTTTTACCGGAAGATAAAGCCAATGAAGTTAAAAAACTGCAGCAGAATAAATACAAAGTCGCGATGGTGGGTGACGGCATTAATGACGCACCGGCCTTAGCACAAGCCGATTTGGGTATTGCCATGGGTTCAGGCACGGACGTGGCCATGGAAACCGGCGGCATCGTCATTATGAAAAATGATTTAAATGATGTCGTCACCGCCTTCCAATTATCACGCGAGACGATGAGCAAAATAAAACAAAATATGTTTTTTGCTTTATTCTATAATGTCATCGGGATACCGATCGCCGCGCGCGTTTTTATGTCATTTGGGCTGGTGTTAAGACCGGAACTGGCCGGACTGGCCATGGCCATGAGTTCAATTTCGGTCGTGGGCAATTCCTTGCTGCTGCGCTTCTTTAAACCCAACCGGAGAAACTATTTATCCTTGGTCGCTCCGATTATTATGGTTCTTGTCTTTACTTTCGGCTTCTTCGAGTTTGCCAAATTAAGCTCGGGTATGGAGAATCAAAATTCAAATTCAGTAAATGTGAATAATATAGGCTCAAGTCAAACTAAGTAACCGAACATTGATTTTATTCTTATTATAAGTTAAGATAGCTATTATTAATAAAATTATTTATATGGCCAAAAGATCGACCGGTGTTGGTAAGCACAAAAAATCACATTCTCCTAAAACCAAGAAGCGCTTAGAAATAAAGCGCGTGATGCTTGAAGCCAAAGCGCTGAAAAGAAAAAAGCACAACCTCTAAATTTTCAACTCCCAGATAAATTTTTGAGACTAAAAAATAGACAGATTTTGTCTATTTTTTATTATATTGTTGACACATAGAGAAATTAATTGTATATTTTTTGTATAGTTAAGTGGAAAATAATCTAAAATAATATGGCCCATAAAACAATTGATTTGGTCCAGAAATTATTGGATTTGGCTGATATCAAAATTAACGGCTCGCGCCCCTGGGACCTCCAAGTTCATAATGAGGGATTTTACGCCCGCGTCATGAAAGAGGGTTCCTTGGGTCTGGGTGAATCTTACGTGGACGGCTGGTGGGATGCCGAGCAGCTGGATGAATTTTTCTACCGCGTTCTGAACGCCGATTTGGATAAGAAAATAAAAGGGAATTGGCCGCTCATGCTATTTATCTTAAGCAATGTTATATTCAACCGGCAGAAAAAAAAGCGGGCTTTCATCGTTGGCCAACGACATTATGACCTGGGCAATGATTTATATCAGGCTATGCTTGACCCCCGCCTGACCTATACTTGCGGCTATTGGCGCGAGGCGTCGAATTTGACTGACGCGCAAGAAGCGAAATTAGATCTGGTCTGCCGGAAACTAAAGCTCCAACCGGGCCAAAGCGTTCTGGACATCGGTGGCGGCTGGGGCAGCTTCGCTAAATTCGCGGCGGAAAAATATGGCGCCCAAGTAACAGTGGTGACGGTTTCCGCGGAACAAGTCGAGCTCGGTCAGAAATTGTGCGCGGGCTGGCCGGTCAAGTTTCTTTTACAGGATTACCGGGATATCACTGGTAAATTTGACCATCTGGTTTCTCTGGGTATGATTGAACATGTTGGTTTTAAGAATTATCGCGCTTATATGAAAGTCGCCGCCGCCTGCTTGTCCGAGAACGGACTTTTTTTGCTGCAGACAATCGGCAGCAACGAATCGGTCGGCACAACCGAGCCCTGGCTGGAAAAATACATTTTCCCTAATTCCATGCTACCGTCCATTAAACAATTAGGAAAAGCCTGTGAGGGATTATTCACCATGGAGGATTGGCAGAACTTCAGCGCCGATTATGATCCGACCCTGATGGCCTGGTTTGCCAATTTTAACAGCCATTGGCCGGAACTCCAGGAAAAGTACGGCGACCGCTTTTATCGTTTATGGAAATATTATATTCTCTCCTGCGCCGGCTCTTTCCGTGCCCGGAAAAATCAGCTGTGGCAGATTGTTCTCTCCAAAAAAGGTGTTCCCGGCGGCTACCCATCAATTCGCTAACCCTTTTACTATTTACAAAAAATCCCCAAACTGCGTCGGGGATTTTTTTCTATTTGTATTTAAAGTTATTCTTTGTCCAATTTAACAGCCGCCTCCGGCGTCGACACTGACTTACTCATGAAGAATAGCTTAATGATGCCCCAGCCGATTAACAGGTACACCAACATCGCGAGCAGCGTCGTCCATTCAAAAATACTGCCTTCAACTCTCGAAACTCGAAACACGCTGAGAAAAGGGGCGGCAAAAATATAGCTGACATTGTAAATAAAGGCGCTGAATCCGGCACCGGGGTTAGCGGCTAGTAGCTTTAAAACAAAGCGAAAGGCCAGAAGAATTTCCAGCAGGCCGATAATATACCAGACAATCTGCGTCCCGCGATAGAGCGGCTTAGTGGTTCGTGATTTGCTTGAGTCCATATGTTTGTAATTTAATAATTTTTTAAGTTTAAGACGCGGCTTCGACCGGGGCCGCGTTATCAGTTGTTAATTGATTGACCGATTTTATAGTTCATGAAAAAAATATCAGGGATATCGGCTACGTTTTTATTCCACGACGCGCCGTAATATTTAGCAGCGACCGCCGGGGTGATCATTAAACGAAGGGTGCCGTTATGATCGACCGCATATACTTTGGTATCGGTTTGAATCTTGACTAATTTTACGCCGGGACGATAGGTTACATTTCCGCCCAAACTGAGTTGGCTCATTACTGCAGCGGAAATCGTTTTGACCGTGGAAAAATCTTTATACCACGAAGCGTAGACATTGGCATTAGGAAAGACATAGCGTTTGCCATCCGAGCCGCAGTAATAAACCGTAGAAATTAATGGCGTGCGAATCAACGAACCGGAAGTGCAAAGCGCGGTTGAAGAAGCGTCTGCTAGTCCCTTGTCGGCGTTGATTGTTAAGCTGGCGGCCTCAACGGCCGCGACGTTAAAGGTATAAATTTTTAGAGCGGCATTCAGATAGGGATAAGGATCGATCGCCGTATCATCCGGCAGCCGAATTTCAAAATGAAGATGAGAGCCCACGTTTTCCGCGTTGCCAGAATCACCGACCCAAGCGATTAGCTGGCCTTGAGTGACCTCGACGCCAGCTTGAATACCGGGTGCGTAGGCATAGAGTGGACCACCCAGACCGTCATCCGTCCCGGGCGTGTCATTATTGATATGAAGGTAATTATATTTATAACCGTCATCGCCGGCGATGGAGATCATATAACCGTAACTGGGCTCAGTCATGGCCGCGGAAATGATCCGGCCGCCCCGCGCCGCGACAATCGGGGTCATCTTGGGCGCCATTAAATCGTTGCCTTCATGCAAACGGTCGCCGCTGCGCCCGTCGCCAAAGTCATCGGAGAAACTGGCGACTCCCTGAACCGGAAAAACGATGTCCGGCGGACCCGTGGGTGTTATGGTCGGAAAGTTATGCCACCCGTAATCAGAATAAAACTGGGCACTGGCCATAAATGGCGTGAACAGGAATAAAACAATGGCGACAGACCAGGCGACAGTACGGTTATTCATATATTGCAGATCAACTTATATGATACCATTTTGGGGACATTTTCTCAATGGCTAGGCAAATATTGAAACTCTCTCGTATATTTGTATTTTTTGCAAATTAGAAAATACCCGCTAAATTTGCTATCATAGAAACAGAGAATAACTTTAAGTATGGATAAAAAGATTATAATTCTGGGCGCGCTTTTCGGCTCGACCATCGGCGGCTTCATCCCGACGCTGTTTGGCGCCAATCCTTTCGGCCTGTCTTCAATTATTTGTGGAGCGTTGGGCGGTTTTCTTGGTATCTGGCTATCATTTCGGCTTTTAAATTAAATCTCATTTGTCTGTCGTTTTAAGGTCTTAAGATGATCTATGGATAAATATTATCTCTACATTCTGCGCTGTTCGGATCAAACTCTCTATACCGGTATTACTAAAGATTTACAACGTCGCGTTAAAGAGCATAATTTTTCGTCTTTGGGCGCTCGGTATACGCGCGGCCGAAGACCGGTTAAATTAATCTACTCTAAAAAATTTACCAATCGCTCAGCGGCCAGCCAAGAGGAATTTCGGGTTAAAAAGCTAAGTCGTAAGCAAAAAGTGGCCATTATTAAGAAGTCTGTAAACCTTTACAAAAAAACCAGGATTTACTATAATAAAATTAAGAATAAAGACTGATTGCCGAATTTACCAGGTTCGGTTAAGCATTAAATTGTTTAAGAAATATCCTAAAGTCTTTCTAAAGCGCTTTTAAGAGCCTAGGCTCTTAAAGGAAACCGGGTGGAACCGCGAGACAAAAGTCCCGTCCCGGTAAAAGCAGTTTTTTGCTGTTTTTACCAGGAGGGGATTTTTTATTAATATTAGCCTTATATAATTTATAATAATTTGCTTAATATGGAAAAAACCTTAAAAAAGGAAGAAGTCGGGATTGAGTTGAAGCGGCATTCTTTATCGCACCTCTTGGCTTACGCCGTTAAAGAATTATATCCAGACGCTAAATTAGCCATCGGTCCGGCCATCGACAATGGCTTCTATTATGATATCGATTTTGGTGAAACAAAAATTAGCGAGGCGGAGCTCAAAGAGATTGAGCGGAAAATGGTTCATTTGGCCAAACAAAATTTAAAATTCGAACGAAGCGAAATGGCGATTGATAAAGCCATCAAGGCAGAAGAAACGGCGGGCGAAATCTATAAAGCCGAATTGCTTAGAGATCTTAAAGCGCAAGGCGAAACTGAAGTTAGCTATTATACCCTTGGGAAATATGTCGATCTTTGCCGCGGTCCTCACATCACTAATACCAATCAAATTAAACCCGGCAGTTATAAATTGGATAAACTGGCCGGCGCTTATTGGCGCGGCAATGAAAAAAATAAGATGCTGACCCGGATTTACGGCTTAGCTTTTGAAACCAAGGCGGAGCTGGACGATTATCTAAAAATGCTGCTTGAGGCGGAAAAAAGAGATCATCGTAAACTAGGCAAGGAACTGAATTTATTTATTTTTTCCGATTTGGTCGGCAAAGGTTTGCCGCTGTGGACGGAAAAAGGATCGGTCATCAGACGGGAACTGGAAAGATTCATTGTCGATGAAGAAATAAAGCGCGGCTATCGACATGTGTATACTCCGGATATTGCCCGTCTGGAGCTCTATAAGATTTCCGGGCATTATCCTTACTATAAAGAATCAATGTATGCGCCCATAAAAATCGATGAGGATGAATTCATGCTCCGGCCGATGACTTGCCCGCACCATTTTGAACTGTACAAGTCACAAAAACATAGCTATCGCCAATTACCCGTTCGGATAGCGGAACTGGCCAAGCTTTATCGCTATGAACAATCCGGTGAACTCTCTGGCTTAATTCGGGTGCGCGGTTTCTGTTTGGCCGATGCGCATATTATCGCTCGCTTAGATCAAGCCGAGGAGGAAATTAGCCAGGCGCTTGATTTAATTGAGTACGCGACCAAAGTTTTAGGTTTTGAGCCGAATAAAGATTATCGCTATCGCCTCTCTTTGGGAGACCGCGGCGCGGAAACAAAATATTTTAAGGACGATGCGGCCTGGGACAAAGCCGAGGAGACTTTACGTTCCGTTCTGAAAGGCCGGAAAGTCGAGAGCTTTGAAGCGGTTGGCGAAGCCGCCTTCTACGGACCGAAAATCGATATCCAGATGAAAAATGTCTTTGGCAAAGAAGAAACCGCCTTTACCGTCCAATACGACTTTGTGATGCCAAAAAGATTTAAACTGGAATACACTAACCAAAATGGCCAGGAAGACGAGCCGATAGTTATCCATCGCTCCTCTATCGGCGCTATTGAACGAATTATCGCTTTTATCATTGAAAAATATGCCGGTGCTCTACCGGTCTGGCTTTCACCCGTACAAGTCCAGCTGATTGCGGTCGGGGAATCGCATGTCGCTTATTGTCAAAAAATCGCGGCTGAATTGCAACGGAGCGGCGTGCGCGTCGAGATTGACGATACCGACTCCACCGTGGGGAATAAAATCCGCAAAGCAGTCAGCGAGAAAGTACCCTATATGCTCGTTATCGGCGATAAGGAAATAAATTCCGATATTTTAGCCGTTCGCGATCGAGGTGCTTTGGAAACCAGGGAAGTAAACAAAACCGATTTTATCGCCGAAGTCTTGGGCCAAATCAAAAACTATCGCTAGGACAACTGACCGCCTAATCAGAAAATTTATTTATAAAAAAGCCTTAGAACAAAAATTTTAAGGCTTTTATTATGTCTAATTATATATTCTGGACAGCAAGAGAATGTAGCCTAAAGACTGGCTAAACGGGCCATAAAGAGGGAAATTCTGTTCGGACTGATATTTTGTTGACACATCTATTTTTATATGGTATCATTCCTTAGCAATGATATTGCGTAACAAAAAGTAGTCGATTTTTAAACTCATTATTAAATTGCGTCTTACAAACTAAGTCTTAAATTATGACCGGTACTATTAAAACTTTAACCGACAAAGGTTTTGGTTTCATTAACGTCGAAGGTCAAGAGAAGGATTTATTCTTTCACAGCAATTCTTTGGTTGGTGTTCAATTCAATGAATTACGTGAAGGCGATGCTGTTTCTTTTGAAACAGAAGAGTCTCCGAAAGGAACTAACGCGGTTAACGTTAAACGCGCTTAAAATCTCACTTGAAACAAAGTCCCGCCCAATTATATTGCGGCGGGATTTTGTTATCCGGAATCAGTCAGACTTGCTTTTTATCGCTTTGGCCAGTAGACTTAGTCTATAATAATTATAAATAATCAATTATGAAAAATTTTAATCGGGGCGGGGGATTTAAAGATCGGAAGGGCAGCGGTGGCTTTGGCCGGCGCGACTCGGGAGATAAAGGATTTAATCGAGGAGGCGATAATTCCAGCCGTCCGGCCATGTTTAAGGCCATCTGTGCGGAATGCGGCCAGCCCTGTGAGGTACCGTTCAAACCGTCCGGCAACCGGCCCGTTTTGTGCAGTAATTGCTTTAAGGGCAAAGACGGCCAAAGTTCCAGTCGACCAGCGGGCCGCGATTTTAGTCGCTCAAATTTCAGCGACAAACCAATGTTCAAAGCAATCTGTGCCGAATGCGGCGCACCTTGCGAAGTGCCTTTTAAACCGAGCGGAGATCGGCCGATTTTGTGCAGCACCTGTTTCGGCAAGACTGATAGCCGGGGTAAAGATAGCGACAGCCATAGTCATAACCATAGCCATAATAACAGTCAGCCTTCCGCTGAGCAATTTGAAATATTGAACGCCAAGTTGGATAAAATATTACGCGCTTTAAATCCCGCTGTTTCCCCTGAGCCGTCAATCAAAAAAGAAACGGTCAAGGAAATAAAAATCGGGGACGCAAAAAATACCACGAAAAAATTAGATAAAAAGACGGCGGCTCCAAAAACAGTTGCCAGCAAAAAAGCCAAGAAAAAATAATTACGCATATGGCGGAGGAAGTTGTTTTAAGGTTTGATGAAGTAAAATTTGAATATCTCCACAAAAAACCGATCTTAGATGGGGCTTGTTTCAGTCTGCGCCGCGGGTCTAAAGTGACCTTAATGGGCCAAAACGGGGCCGGAAAAAGTACCATCTTTGGCTTGATTATGAAGGAACTGGCTCCGAAAAGCGGCCGCGTCTCAGTCGCGCCGGGGGCGACTATCGGCACCGCCCGCCAAACCCTCGCCCGGGCAGATGGAGGTTTGACCGTGGAAGAATATTTTTCCCGAAACTTTGAGATTGTTCCCGGCAACATCAAAAGCCGAATTGCCAAAGCGCTCAATGCTGTTAACTTTGATATCCCTTTGGACCGAAAAGTCGGCGAGCTATCCGGCGGCCAGCAGGCGCGGATTTTACTAGCCAATTCATTATTAGAGAACCCCGATATTTTGTTATTGGACGAGCCGACCAATAATTTGGACAAGGCCGGCATTGATCACTTGATCGGTTTCCTTTTGACTTACGACAAAACCGTGATGGTTATTTCCCATGACGCCGATTTTTTGAATTGCTTTACCGAAGGGGTTATTTATTTGGACAACTTTAGCCACCAGACTGAGATGTACGTCGGCGACTATTATTCCGTGGTGGAAGAAATCGGCCGGCGGGTAGAAAGAGAACAGCGCGAAAATGCCCAGTTGGAAAAACAGATTAAAGATCGCAAAGAGAAGGTTAATTTCTTCGCTCATAAAGGCGGCAAAATGCGCAAGCTCGCCCAGAAGATGAAAGAAGAAACCGAAGAACTGGAAGAAAATAAGGTTGATGTCCGGCGGGAAGATAAAACTATCCGCAGTTTTTCCATTCCGGCGCAAGATATCGTCGGGGAAATTGTCACTTTAAAAAAAATAAAAATCATTAAGAACCACGAAGCACTGGTCAGAGATTTGGATAGAAGTCTGCGCCAGAAAGATCGCTTGCTGGTGATCGGCCCCAACGGAATCGGCAAGAGCACTTTGCTGCGCACACTGGTGGCCGGTAAACAAGAAGGCCAGCATATTTTAGAGGGGGTAAAAGTCGGCTACTACAGCCAAGACTTTTCGACTCTAAATTTTCAAGAAACAGTTTTTAATTCCTTAATGAACAGTTTGACGGACGGCTTAGGGGAACTGGAAATGCGCTCCGTGGCCGCGGGTTTTTTGATTACCGGCGATTTAATGGGTCATAAAGTGGGTGATTTGTCCGAAGGCCAAAAAGGATTATTATCTTTTGCGCGCCTGGTCTTGATGCAGCCCGGACTGTTAATCTTAGATGAACCGACCAACCATATTAATTTTCGCCACTTGCCGGTCTTAGCCGAAGCAATTAATGATTATGCCGGAACGGTTATTATGATCAGCCATATGCCGGAATTTGTGGAAAAAATCCGCTTTACCGAGGAGCTGGATTTAGGGAAGTTATAATTTTACTATATAAATTATAGGCTAATAATAGTCTATTTTTTATTACTTATTGACACAATATTATATATATGATATAGTATAGTCAATGAACAAAGTATAAACGCAGTTTAAAAAAGGAGAAATCATGCCACTTTTAGTAGTTCACGGAGTTTCCGATTTTTATGGCTTAGGAGAATTCGAAGATTCTCTGATTAACACTGTCGCCTATTCAGTGAAGGAATTGAAACTGAAACCAAGCGATGTCAGCTGTTTCTTCCCGAAGGGAAAAATGACCAGACAAGGAGAAGAAATTATTGTCCTGGTCGAGTGCCTGACTGCCAAACCCGACCGAACGGATGAAGTCAGGGATAG
>Ga0209538_1001204_pt1 | contig 13889 bp, 13 predicted proteins | sample BarGraNGADG00211_2_FD_184492 | JGI IMG/M metagenome (GOLD analysis project Ga0209538, IMG submission 184492) | Arctic peat soil microbial communities from Barrow, Alaska - Barrow Graham LP Ref core NGADG0004-211 (SPAdes) (version 2) | ecosystem: Environmental > Terrestrial > Soil > Wetlands >... | reverse complement strand
CTTTAATTATTCGGTTGAGAGACTTATGTGTGAGGTGGAGTTTTTTTGGGAGGTTTTTTGAGTAAGGTGCGCGGATTTTTTAATGTGGTTCCGTAGCCCACTGCCTAACTACCAGATAGTTGATCTCGAGAGTTTTCTTCTTTATGTGCATTAATTGTTAAAGAACTAATAATTTGATGGCCTAAACGTCGGCTCCTGGAGGTAGTACGCGCCAATAGTCGCCTACTCTTACTGCAATTAACGCTCGGTCAATCTCGGCATAATCAAGCAGGTGCTGCTCGATTGTTACTCGACCTTGTTTTTGGTCAAGATCCGCCTCGGTCTTTCCGCGCCTAAATCGTACAGTAAGGTCAGCTATTCTCTCGTCGAAAATGCTACCACCTAGTGCTGGTTCAACTTCTCTATCCCAAATTTGTTTTGGGTATAGATGTAAGTATTTACCAAAGCCACGAGTCAGCACTACACCGCTTGCAAATTCATTTCGAAGTTCTGTCGGTATGGTTAACCGATGCTTGTCATCAAGCTTTCGTTCGAAATAATCTATGCTTGCCATATGTTTTGCTTTCTTTCGGCTCCGCTTAGGTTATTTTAATGTTTGTTAGTGGTGTTTGTTTTTGGAGTGGTTACCCACTTTTTTCCACTGAGTTAACTATACTACCCACCATTATTCACTACAATACCTAACTTTTATGATTTATTTGATATTGCCCATGGTTATTCACAGTTTTGTGGATAAATGGCACTATTAACAGATTGTGGACTTTTACGTCAAATTGTTAGATTTTAGTACATTTAACTATGAGATTCAGAGTCTTTTAAATATAAGTCCATTATCGTACTGGCTACGGCTTTTGAGTTATGTCGAATCAACGAACGAGTCACCGGAAGCACATCTGATTCACACTTTGGGGCCATGTTTCCCAAAAATTCACCAGGAAGTGCTTTATAGGTCGCTTTTGACAACTTATTTTTATCAATCTTAACCAAAAAGGCACCTTCCTCTTCATAACGACGCAAAAGTGTTTTAGTTGGTTTTTCATTATTATAAATTACGTAATCTAAAAAAGGCGCGCCTACAAATCGTTCAATCTCGGCTGCATGGTCACTAACTGTAAAATCAGTTGTTTGGCCATGTTTTGTAACCAAATTTGGCACATAAATACATATTGCTTTTGTCTTTTTTAGCGCATCAGCAATGCCATCGACAATTAAAAGCGGACCCAAAGAGGTATATAGGTTTCCAGGTGCAATCACGACGACATCTGCTTGTTCTATAGCAAGTAACGCCATTGGATTTGCAGTGGCCGATGGCACCAATGACAAAATAGCCTTGCGAGGATCATGTTTAAAAAAATCAGCATTGATAATGCGCTCTCCCTGTAAAACAGTACCAGATTCGGGCCATTCCATCTTTAACCTAACGTTATCCAAAGTTGATGGGATAACCGTACCATTAACATGCAAGATTTCCGATGCTGTCTCAACCGCATCGGAAAAGCTGCCAGTCATCTTTTCAAGCGCCGTTAGTAATATATTTCCAAAAGAATGGCCAATAAAGGTCCCCTCTTCAAATCGATAATCAAATAGGTCACGAACTTTTGGCGAATCGCTCAGTGCTACTAAACATTGACGCACATCGCCTGGAGGTAACGTTCCCAATTCGTCTCGCAAAACGCCCGTACTGCCACCGTCATCGGCCATACTCACAAGCGCCGCCAACTGAGTTGTATGCTCTTTTAAAGCCGATAACATCATAAAACTACCAGTTCCACCACCAATTACCGCTATTTTAACCTCTTTTTTTGGAAATGGATCTTTCATAGTAGTTTAAAGTTCTCGCAATTTTTTAATAACACCGCCAAACCAACGGGCACTTGGCCTTAGAGTTCGTTTGCCTGTCGTATAGTCAACTTCAGCTAATCCAAACCTTGGCCATTTGCCATAGGCCCATTCAGAGTTATCTAATAGGCTCCAGTGCAGATAACCTTCCAGCTCAACGCCTTTTTTTATAGCGTTTTGCATACCAACAATAGTTTGGGTAATCCACCACTTACGATTAATATCTTGGTCATCGGCTAAGCCATTTTCAGTAATTATTATTGGTATTTTATATTTGGCGTATAGTCGCTCAAGTACATACTGAATATCCCCTGGCGACATTGCCCAATTTAGATCACTTAGATGATTTTCTGGATTATGAATTCGATAACCGTATACCCTATTTGATAGGTAATAATTTACACCCAAAAAATCACAATGCTGAACAAATTTTTTAATAATATAATCATCTTGAAAATATTGCATTACAGCTGCACTTACATGACTAATCCAGGCATTATCACCAGGATAAAAATAGGCCGAGCTTTTAGCTATGGACACTTTATATCGTCGATTTAAACTGTGGATTGCGCGTGCAGATTGTTTGTGGGCAAGTGCCAGGTTATTAATAACTTTCCAAGTTTTATATGGGCTATGTAGCGCTGGTGGCCAATCTTGGTAATAATAACTGGACATGGCATAAACCTCAGGCTCATTAATTGTAATGACATATTTAACTCTAAGACCAAGTTCGCTGATGATCTTTTTAGCAAAACGCTTAAAATACTTAACATTAGAGCGTTTTTCAAAACCGCCTTTTTCAGCAAACCAAACTGGCAAAGTAAAGTGGAATAAGGTCACAACTGGTTCAATACCACGACGTTTTAGTTCGTCGGCGTAATCTTTATAATGTGCAATCGCTTCAGCGTTCCAAGCCCCTTCAACAGGTTCGATTCGTGACCACTCGACACTAAATCGATAAGCATTCATGTGCATTTTTTGTAATAAGTCAAAATCTTCTTCGTAGTTTGAATAGTGATTAGCTAGGCTGCCTGATACATAATTATCTGGGTCTTTTGCCTGCTTTTTTATTCTATCCCAACTATCATAATCTCCAATATGGAAGTCTGATTGGGCTGCCCTAGTCTTAGCATTTTCAAGTTCCCAAACAGCCCATTGATTATGGTTGCCACCCTCTACTTGATGAGCAGCAGTTGCAGCGCCCCATAAAAAGCGTTTTGGAAATTTCGAATTAATTTTTGGTAATTCCGACATAGTCTATCACCTATTATAACCCAGCTGGCAGATATAGTTACTTCATAAACAATTTAACGACACTTGGGATAAATTGAATTAGGATATTAAATCCAAAAACTATGATAAATACTATAATCAAAAAAATGGCTGAATTTGATATACGTTTTTTCAAACGACTACCAGCCTCGGCAACGAAATTCATACTTCGTGCGGCTACATTACCGTCCGAATAGTTATTAGTCTGAGATATTGTCTTATTTCCAACAACATCAATAATGTTAAATATGCGTCTTAAAGTATTTTGGTCCAGCAATTTAAGGGGTTTTTTTGAATATATAAATAGATTATTATCGATTATCTCTGCATCATAACACCCTAATTCATCTATAAATAGAGACATTAAATCCGGGCTGAATATATATAAAGCATCCCTCTCATAGTTTTTAGGTGCATATAGTGTAAAACTAGAATCGAAATCCCCTTCAAGCGACAATACTTGGTTTTCCTTAAAAGAGACTGGTAAGCTTGAGTTATTTCTTTTTGAATCTAAAACAATATGAGGAAGATTACGGTCTAGTTGTATTTTTATATATCCAAATTGAAATGTTTTTATACCATTTTGGTTTTCATTAGAACCACTATCATATTCATGATTTCCAATTTCAAAAAATCTTTTTGATTTGCTTCTTATTACATCATAAGAGAAGTGGTCATACATAATATTAAACATCGTGCCACTCTCTTCTGGTTTTTGTACTATCGGAATATATGCAAAATTGTTTGAAGCAGAAAATTTATCTAATCGTAAATTTTTAATTAAATTATATCTACCCTGAAACACTCTTATTAGCACAATTGTCAAAATTACCGACACTGGTAGTAAATAATAAAGTGTATACTTTGGATTCAAAAAGTCTAATTGAGAAGAAATATTAATAAAACAAAAAGCAAAAAAAACAAAGATAAGACCACCAAGTGAAATGATTTCTAATATATTTATTTTACCCAGTTTTGGATATAATTTTTTATATTCCTTTATATCATTTCTGGCTATTTTATTAGAGATATAATTGTAATTAATTTGCATAATCTTTATTGTACTACATCCTCTCCAAAATGCTTTTGTAATCGCATTGTAATCGAACCCTCGTGACGGCCAAGCAGATTACTCAATTCTTTGATTGTTGCACCACTTAAAAACTTTTCTTTCAAGATGATATCTTGTTTTACTTCCCATGGTTTATAGGCATTTGGATAAGTTTCACGCATTTTTGCGATTTTTTCGTTCCAACCACCGGCTTTTACGGTTTTTTTAGGTACCACGGTCTTGCGATTTTTTGCAGCATCTTCTAGATATGCAAACCTTTTTTGATCTTTTGCGGCTTTATCTCGTAATAATACATCAATTGTTTGAGCATCTTCGCTAACACGCAAAGCCATTTGATTTATGCCAGATAAATATAGGTTGTGCAAGTTTTTTACTCGGCTGAGAGCCACATACCCCATACCCTCAACGAAGGCTTTTCGCAGGTCAATTCGCGCCGCATCAAGTGTCATACCCTGAGATTTATGAACCGTAATTGCCCAAGCTAAACGTAATGGAATTTGAGTAATACTAGCTCGTTTTTTATCTCCATCACGTAATTCCCAAGTATCTGGCGACATCGTAACAACTTTTCCACTCTTAAATTCAACAATTGGGTATTCAGTACCGGCTTCAAAATCGATTATTGTACCCAAACTACCATTTACATATTTTCGGTCTAAACTATTTTTAATAGCCATAACCAAAGCACCTTTTTTAACTCGTAAAGTAGCCGGCGCCAATACAGAACGCTGTAGTGATTCGACGTAAATTTTACTACCAGTTGTTGTCTGTGTATAAAAAAGTTCGTCACCTTCCAAGCAATCTAATTTCGCATCATTCAGTCGATCAACATCAACGTTAACCGTATGGAGCTCGGTTAATATTTCGCCCTCTGCTGGCTCGACACCGACACGTGCTAAAAGTATTTCAGCATGATGCCGTTTCAGTTCACCAGCTCGAAGTGCATTTAAAATATCCAGTAATTCTTCGTCATCCTGGCGATGTTGTTCAGCCAAATAACAAATTGTTGGGTCAAGTTCTTGCCAAACGTTACTATTAACTACAAAACCGCCAGCACGTGAATCACCCCTGTTAATTGGTGGCAATTGGAAAAAATCACCACTCATAATTATCTGAATTCCACCGAATGGTTCGTCTTTTTTACGTACAATTCGACAAATTTGGTCAACCATATCCAGACGATAATCATGTAACATACTAACTTCGTCAATAATCAGCACGTCTGTTTTTTCGATAATTTCTCGACGAGTTTTTGACATATTTTCAGAAAAACCAGAATGTAGTTCGTCCGAAATGCCAATGCCACTCCATGAATGAATTGTATTACCGCCTAAATGAGTTGCCGCAAGACCAGTTGTGGCCGTAACAGAGACATGTTTACCCTCGGCCTTAGCCAAACGAATAAATTGGTTCAATACAAAAGTTTTACCGGCCCCCGCTGGACCAGTTAGTAACACGCTCTCTCCCGAAAGCATAATCTCGAGTGCCATCCCCTGTTTCATTACTCTAATTATAACCTAATTCGGCCACAAATTTAAAATAGTATATTGATTTTTGCGGGTCCTGACGCTCGGTCCACCCCTAGTTTTAAAAAACGGATTACCGTTTCTTGTAAAACTGGGGTTGCCCCGCCTCACGCCACCCATAATGACTTATAAAATCAGCTTAATTGTTTACCGTTTACTAACAAGGACGGACCTTGGGAAGTTCTAAGGTCCGTCCTTGTTAGACTGTAATAGCCGCCAGAACGCCAATAACAACTACCACTACCAACAATTCGACGATAGTGAAAGCAGATTGTCTATTAATTTTTTTCATATTTTTATAAATTAGACTTTGCCACAATATTAAACCAACTATTTGGATAATTTGTCATTATTGTATCCATTTGAGCTTGAGTCGGTTCATTACCAGCACCGAAGGTTGCGGTTAGATCTAAAGCAATTAAGAACTTTGTTTTTGCAGTACCTAAATTTACTTGTTGAACAAAAAATTTAGCGTTATCTGCCGTGTTATAATTTCCTAACCCGCTAATATCGTACCAGGTATTAATAGTCGGGGAGTTTATTATTGCTTGAGATTTTGCGTTGTATCCATTATCCGATATAGCAAATCTAACATAGGAACTACCGCTATTTCCACTTAAAACTCTCCCTCTGACATAAATAATGTCATTCAATTGGATTTGAGGTATCATTTGATAAACTAAAGGCGCCGACGTATCGTTATTCATAGTTAGAACACCATCTTGAGGAGAAATGCTAGTGCTACCATTCGACACTACCCACCCGCTCGTCCCCTGTGAGAAATCCCCATTAGTCACTAAATTAGTTAAACAAACACCCTTTGCTACTTGTGAGCTACTATCCACAGCATAAGTATTAGTACCTTTTCTGTATTGCAGACAGAAGTTTTTAGGGTTAGAGGTATTGTCTGGTACATAGATAATACTGTCTAGGCTTTGGCTTTGTGCTATACCTTTGCCACTATTAGCAAGGGCTAGAGTTGCAGGAAAGCTGTCATTAATTGTTTGGTCCATTTTTAGTGTCGTAGAGGCACTGGTTAGATCAGACTGGATGGAGGCTATAACGGCCCGATTTGTAATGCCCGTGTAGGAAACTATAGTGATGGCGGCGAGGATACCGATGACGACAATAACAACGAGAAGTTCGACGATTGTGAAACCAAAAGAAGTACGAAAATTAGTGTCACTTTTCATATGGCTTTAGTATACATTAGCGATATAAGGATAACAATGGTTACCACAGGACGTTCCTGTGAATCACAGCAACTATGGTGCCGCTACTCGAAAGCCCATGCCAGCATTAACATAGGTTGTTAATCGATCTAGCGCCAAAGACATAACACCGCTAGCCTTAGGGTTAACACCAGCAGCAGTATTCCAGCGACCACCGCGTAAAAATCCATGAGGACCAGCAACTGCCGCATTATATTTGCTATATATTTCACCTACTCCATTAACTGATGTCCAATTTTTATAGGCAGGTACGCCGTACCATGGTAGCGTTGAGTTCGGCAATGACCCAAAAACCAATAAACTATCATTCCATTCTCTCCAATAATATAAGGTGTCATCTATTTTGCCAGGTTGTTTATCAACCGCAATAGTTCCAGATGTCCATTCATAAATATTTCCCGGTAGGTCCCATATGATTTCTCCGTTTGAAAGTGTCAAAGTTCGTTTCTGATTTGATGGAAAAACATCACCCGTACCAAAATACCCGTCATTATCATCCAAACTGGCTTCTAGTGAGTTAGCCGGCACATTGTCGTCGTGTCCACTATATATATAGCCCGAACCAACAATCCCCATGCTCCAGTTACTAGCTACATTTAACAAATTTTGAGCAATAGTTAGCCATTCATCTTCAGATATTAGGTGGCAACTAATACAGCCACTAACATTTTGGCTATAAGCAATAGCATCAACCTGGGAAATAGAGACCCAAGGGAAACCCGAGGCCTGAGATATAGGTACGGTTGCTGATGCCATTTTAGCTTCATACTTCATTACACAAAAGTCAGAAGTTCCATAAGTCAAGCTTCCAGGAACAACGATAAATCCAACTGGACATGTTTTTTGAGCTATAGGTACTGGTGAAGAATTTTCAGTAATCTTGTATGAAGTTCCGTTTTTAGTAGCAGTTAAAACAAAAGCTTGTGGATTGATATTATCGTCAACTGTATATCCATAACTTATTTCTGAATTAGAATTGATACATTTATTTATTAAAGTGTCCTCGATGCCACACCAAATAGTCATTGGGTAGTAGCCGTTTACAACTTGAAAAAGATCTATCTGTTTTGAAGCACTCGCTAAACTAGATTTTAATAAAGCATCAGTAGATTTCTGAGTAACGCCAATATATGAAATTACTGTAATAGCAGCAAGAACCGATATTACTACGATAACGACAAGTAGTTCAATAATTGTAAAACCATCAGAAAAAAATGTTTTGGCTTCAAGTTTAATAGACATAGTTTGCGTCACCTTTTAGTTAGAGATAAATATCTTTATGTATTATACCATTAGCTTAATAGTAATTAACCAATTAAATAACTTAACTATTTGCCGAACTGCAATATTTCCATACAAGTACAATATTTGTCTATCAATATAACAACAAATGCCTCTATATGAGCAGGTGGCATGATAGTTAGTGGCCACATGTGTTTACGGATGATATCTTTTTCTATATCATTCAAATCGAAGTACTTATTAGCATTACACAAAGCAATACGAGGGTGTTTAAGGCCGTGCATACCCTTCAAACCAGTTCCGTGCCAATCATAAAGAAAGAAGTCATGTAGCAGTCCCCCTCTAGCCGCCGAGATATAGTCAAGTTTCAATCGCTTACACACTATATAGCTTATATATGACACATAAAAACTATGCTCAAGGCAACTTATATCAACATGCTGCGTATAATTTCCCATAGACCATACCATATCATGACTAATAAGATCTGAGACGCATGATGCGTAATCTTCATTGTCGAAGAATACCTCTCTCATATTTAGCCTCTTGGTGGCTCACCTTCTGGATCATCAAGAAGTTTTTTGGTCTTAATTTCAAAACGACGTCCAGTAACTTGGTTAGTAGCATAGTCTTCGTTGATTAGACCCACAAACATATCTAAATCATTGCCGTCCATAATAATAATTGCACCCTTATCGTCTGACATCAGGGCCAATTGCATATCATCAGCGTATTCAATCACCTGTTCTTGCGTAATTGCGCCAACTTCAAGTTTTTGTAGCTTATTGATAGTTTTTCGACGTTCGCGAACCATTGTCTGCAAATCCAAACCATCTGGAAAACTTAGCCTATATTGCTTTTCGATTTCAGCTACTTTTTGATCAGCCAAAGCTTGCTTTTTATAGTCGTAATTAAATAATCGCTCAAATTTTGATTGGTCAAATATAAAGATATCTTTATCAATAATCAAAACTTGATTATCGGCTGGCACTTTTAGTCCAGCGTCAGCTTGAAAGGCAGCAAATTTACCATCGCGAAATTCCCAAGCTGTTGAACCCTTAAGCACCTGACCTTGTGATATTTGCTTAATTGCATAAAAAGGCTTATTTGGCGCCACCTTGTGCGTAAATCGAGCCAAAATACCCTTAATTCGTTTAAATTCATGCTCTTGTTCACTAAATTCTACAATATCATTCCTTTGATGTTCAATTAGGTGCAACATCGTTTCAGCCCGTCCAACTTTTTCAAGTTCGGTACGTAGCAAAACATTATCTTCATCTTCAGACAATTCAAAATCACGAACAGACAGGCCAGTACCTGCACCTAAATTTACAAAGTTTATTAAATCATATAAAAACAAAGGTTTAATCTGTGTATTAAGTTCACTGCTAAAATTAGTTGTGTATGGTGTGTAGTGTTTATTGAACAAAAAGAATTCAACATCAAGTTCTTTTTTAATACCGTCGATGTTATTTGCCCATAAAAATATATCAGTTGGTTCGTATTTTTCTTCCATCTTGCCCTCCAAAACTTTTTATTAAACGTTATTTTATCAAACTCAGACAATTATACCAGTATACCCAATTACACCAAAATACTTACAAAAAGTTTAGGCGGGTAAACCATCTTTTTTAGTTTATAACAGAACTTTGCCTGTTAATCTTTGCTCGCGCGCTCTATTGGCCCAAACATCGGCCAGCTCATTATTGATGTTACCTTCGTGGCCGCGTACCCAAATTAGCTTGGCATTAGATTGTTTATACAGTTCATAAACTTCTTGGACAATATCAAGATTTTTTATTTCACTTTTTTTCTTTGTCCAACCATCAGCTTCCCAGCTTGCGGCCCATTTCGTAATAACATTAATCCAAAATTGGCTATCACTAATAATCTCACATTCACTATTACCAGCATCTGTTAATGCCGCAATCATGGCCTTGCCTTCCATGCGAATATTAGTTGAAACTGGTTCATGCCCAACAAGTTCTGGTATGTTATTTTTTATTACAGCAAAACCGCCAGGACCAGGGTTGGGACTGCAGCTGCCGTCAGTATAATAAGTAATCATATCCTTTATTTTACTACACTCTACAAGTGTTACCAAGGTAATTATCAAGAATTATAGCAACAATATATATTAGTCGTGCGGGTCCTGACGCTCGGTCCAACCACAAATCTCATATTGATTTGCGGAATTCTATCTTCTTACCGTCCCCTATCATTACGTTTATACCAACGGCACACTCTACGTGTGACGCATTAGCGTCAGCACGTGGCGTTCGGCTGCTTCGCACAGTCTGTTGGATATAAAGTAATGATATTGGACGTGTTTGGGTAACAATGTGAGATTAATGGCTTGCGGTGATTAAAACTAACACGGAATAGCTTAAGGCAAACAGTAAAGCTGATTTTAGTATTCATCACGGGTGACGTTTGGTGGGGACCCCCTAAAATTGTTTTATTGTAATCAATAAAAAATTCTAGGGGAGACCAAAGTGGCAGGACCCGCACGTTTAAAATGTAGCTCAAAACTTTATAATAATTACCATCCTACCCTCTTGATATTATTAAGCTTAAGCATAATAATAATATTGCAAGGACATTAAGGTCCAGAAAGGATCATTATGGCAAAAGGCCAAGATAAGAAAAAAGCGATTAAAAAACCAAAAGCAGCTAAAAAAGCTAAATAGTTGCACTGTTGTAAAAAATTAAAGAAGCGCTAGATCTAGCGCTTCTTTAATTTCAAGTATTGCCTTCTTAAGGATATTATTAAAATAAAATTTAAACAAATCGCAACTAAAAATATAGGGTATGCAGCAGAAGTTATACGCCAACTATCAATTACCAATAATGTTAATCCAGCACCAATAAATTGCATGACGTAAGTCATTAATGTTTCCTCATCTGGCTTTTTCCAAGAGTGAACTTGTGTTGGTATGCCCCCAATAAAATCAACCAAAATCATGGCAATAACGGCCGTAGTTGGTGAGTTAAAAATAACCCATAAAATAATGCCAATTATAGCTCCAATTAAACATGTTACATCAAGGCGATTAATATTTTTGTCCCCTCCCCTCCAGCCAAAAACAGTGACAGCAAGCGTTCCTAATGCAAAACAAAACATTAATACAGCTGTTGGGTATTGTTGCTCAGAAAATGCTGCCATACACGAAATACCATTTAACATAGTCCAGACAAACCACGTTATAACACGTGGTTTGGTTTTTTTCTTTACTGTATCAATAATATAAGGGACATATCCCAAGATAGTAATTATGCTGCTCAAAATGATAATGAACAATCTTAGGGTCATTATTTATAAATCACTTATTGAAACTAATTTTTGTTCAGTAGTATCGCGATCGCGAATTGTAACTGTATTATTTTCAAGTGAGTCAAAGTCAATTACGACGCAATACGGCGTACCAATTTCGTCTTGACGGCGATATCGTTTACCAATATTACCATTATCGTCCCACATGACGGCTCCGTGTTTTTTCTTGAGTATTGCATAAACTTCACGCGCCTTTGCAACAAGTTCTGGCTTGTTTTTAAGCAGTGGCGACACAGCATATTTAACTGGGGCCAAGTGCTCAGGAAATTTCAAATAAACACGTTTTTCGCCATTAATTTCATCTTCCGTATAGGCCGTAGATAGTACTGCCATTAACGCACGCTCAACACCAAAACTTGGCTCAATAACATGTGGAATAAATTTTTCGTTTGTTCCTTTGACGTTATAGTCCATATTTTTCCCGGCTTCACGTTGAATATTGCTAAGATCAAAATTGGTTCGATAAGCCAAGCCCAATAATTCTTCACGGCCAATTGGAAAGTCAAACTCAAAATCGATTGTTCGTTTACTATAAAAAGCCCTATCAGCTTCGGGAACTTCTAACTCATGGATTGACTCAATCGGCAAACCAATTGCAGCGCACCAATCCCAAACCAGTTTGCGCCACATTTCAAATGACTCTTCCCACTTGGCTGGATCGACGAAATATTCGATTTCCATCTGTTCAAATTCGCGTGATCGAAAAATAAAGTCACGAGGCGAAATTTCATTACGAAAAGCCTTACCTTGCTGAGCTAAACCAAATGGTAAATCTGGATAAAAACTATCTAAAACGTTTTTGTAGTTAGTAAAGATACCTTGGGCTGTTTCTGGACGTAAATAACTAATACTGGCTTCGTTATCAACTGGGCCAACTGACGTCTTAAACATCATATTAAAAGTTCGAACATCAGATAATGGATTACCATTTGGGCTTTTTACATCATTCTCGCGAATTAAATGGGTCATACCACCAAGGTTTAGCCCATTAATTTCAAACCCTGCATCTTTTAACAAATGGTCAGCACGATAGCGTTGTTTTGTAACCGTGTCTTCAACAAGTGGATCGCTAAAAGTATCGACATGACCACTCGCCTTCCAGACACGTTGATTCATCAAAATCGCCGCATCAACACCATACATATCCTCACGATCGGACACAAACATTTTCCACCACAAATTCATAATATTACGCTTTAGCGCCACACCTAATGGACCAAAATCCCAAGTTCCGCTAAGACCACCATAAACATCACTACCTTGGTAAATAAACCCTCGGCGTTTTGCCAAACTAACAATTGCTTCCATCTTCTCGTTCTTGGTATTTTTGTCGTTCATAATTAAGATTTATTATAGCAGTATTTGATTTATTTTGTAAAATATGCTATGGTTGGCATAACTCATATTACCTATAGGAGGTGATCTTGGATGAGCGAACCTAGAAAATTTACCGATGAGACTAAGTTGGAAAGTTTGATTATTTCAAAAAAATATTCAAAGGCAAGAAAACTGGCAAAGGAGATTTCTCAAAAAAAGTCTGCCTTTCATGTTGCAATTTGCAACCATGCTAGTTTTTGGGCAGAGTATGGCTTTGTGGTTAGGAAAACTGGCGTGAATGAAATAATGCTCCTAGAGGGTATTAGAATTCACATGATTAAGTGCGAAGACCACAACAAAGGACTCGATGCGGATTGGATTAGATATGACATTATCGAGTTAATCCGAAATCGTGACTTCAAAAAAGCCGAAATTATGCAAAATCAGCTAAAAGAAATGTGCAGAGGCGATAAAAACCGTCTTGCTGCGGCAAAAACCATCGAAGGCAGGCTTGCTTACGCTAAAAACAAGAGCGACAATACTGCCCTCAGTTTATTCTTGGACGCCGAGGAAATGTGGCGCGAAATCAAAGCTTCACCCACTAACCATCTGCTCATGGAAAACAAATTCCATATGCTAAAGAGCATGGTAGCAAAAAGTGATAGCGGCGGTTATCGTTATCAAATTGCTAGGGAAATTAGAGCGGATGATAAAAATATCGTTACGCGCTTACGTGCCTGGGCAATAATCAATTTTGGTCGGATCGGGAACAATCTAGATGACTTACTAATGCGGTCTATAATCGCATAAGAAACCTCCACTGTCGGGTTACCGGTAGTGGAGTTTTTCATATCGCGGCGTGTTCACGAGCAACCAAAAGACACTCACCCATAATCTTATCAATCCCACCAATTTGTGAAACTATTTTAAGTGGTCTAGTTGCGATTACGCGCAATAATTTAATATGTTCTGATGTCAGTTCACCACCAGAATATTCAACTAATCCCCTTTCGGATGAATCGTAACGATAAATCTTTTCTGATGATAACTTTTCA
>Ga0209538_1001202_pt1 | contig 13908 bp, 11 predicted proteins | sample BarGraNGADG00211_2_FD_184492 | JGI IMG/M metagenome (GOLD analysis project Ga0209538, IMG submission 184492) | Arctic peat soil microbial communities from Barrow, Alaska - Barrow Graham LP Ref core NGADG0004-211 (SPAdes) (version 2) | ecosystem: Environmental > Terrestrial > Soil > Wetlands >... | reverse complement strand
GGCGTCGAGGTGACGATCGTCCCGCCGCCGAAGCCGATCGCAGCCTCCCCGAAGATTGAGGGATTTCCCGAAGCGGCCGCAATCGCTGCACGCCAGGCGCGGGTCGAGGAAATCTGCGACCGGCTTCTCTCCGAGCTGAAGTCGGCGCCGCAGGTGGTCCGGGAGCTGATACGGAAGCCGGACGAGACGGTGGAGGCGCTACGGGCCGCATCGGCGGAGCTCGCGCGGCGGGAGCGGGAGCTGCGGGGGGCGTTGACCGAGACGGGGGAGGAGCAGCTCCAGACCGAGCGAGCCGCGCTCGAGGCGCGAATCGGCGCTGAGCCGGACGAGGTGGTCCGCGGCGGGCTCTCGTCGGCCCTCGAGGCGCTGGACGTTCAGCTCGCGCAGCGCAAGGAGCTCTCGCGTGTGGCGGCGCGGATCGAGGCCGAGGGGACGCGGATTCTCTACTCCCTCGAGAGCCTTCGGGCCCGGGTCCTCCGGGTGCGGGCGGCCGACGCGACCGGGACCGGCCCGGCCGGAGAGGGGCTCCGGGAAGGGCTCGAGCAGCTGAGCCGGGAGATGGACGCCGTGGCGACCGCTCTCGAGGAGGTCCACGCGGCCGGGACGGTTCGGCGGCAGATGCCGATCCCGCAGACCGCGCGGGGATGAACCGCCCAAGTGGGATCGACTGGCGGGCGGTGGGGGTCCTCTACGCGCGCGAGACCCGGCTCGCGCTCCGGGACCGGACCATCGTCGTCAACAGCATCCTGATCCCGGTCGTGCTCTACCCCTTTCTCCTCTGGGTGACGTTCACGGGGATCACCTTCGTCCGGGGGCAGACCTCCGACCTGACCGCTCGGGTTGCTGCGTTCGGCCTGGAAGGTGGCCTGGAAGGTCGCCCTGCGCTCCGCAAGGAGCTGGAGACCGATCCCCATGTCTCCTTCGTGACCGCGTCTTCGCCGACGGCCGGGGCGGTGGATGTGAGGAGCGGGAGCCTCGACGCCGTCCTGGAGGTCCTTCCATCCGGCCGCGCTGAGGCGGCCCTCCAGGTCCGACTCACCTGGGCGAGGTCGAAGGAACGAAGCACCGCCGCGAGGGAGCGGTTGACGACGTTCCTCGACCGCGTGAGGGAGCGGGCGTTGAAGCGCGAGGGCGCGTCGAGGGGAATGGATGGTCCGGCCTGGACCCTCTTCACCCTCGAGGTCCGGAATGTCGCGACGGGACGGGAGATGGGCCGCTTCGTGCTCGGGCTGCTCCTCCCCCTCCTTTTCGTCGTGATGGTCTCGATGGGCTGCTTCTACACGGCCATCGACGCCACGGCGGGCGAGCGCGAACGGTCGACCTGGGAGACGCTGATGACCGTGGCGGCGCCCCGGAGCAGCATCGTCGTCGCGAAGTATCTGTACGTCCTGAGCTTCGGATTCCTCGCGGGCGTCCTGAACCTCGCGGCGATGGCGCTGACGATGAAGTCGGTCACGGCCCCGCTCCTGGCCCGGTTCGGGGCGGGCCTCGACTTCACCGTCCCTACCGCCGGGGTTCTGGTGCTCCTGGCGGGTGCCCTCGTCCTCGCGGCCTTCCTGGCGGCCGCGATGATGCTCTTCGCGGTGTTCGCGAAGACTTTCAAGGAGGGCCAGGCGATGCTGACCCCCTTCTATATGCTCGCCACTCTCCCTGTCGGATTCCTCGCCGTCCCGGGGATCGAGCTGACGACTCCTCTCGCCCTCGTCCCGGTCGTCAACGTTTCCCTCGTTGTCCGCGAGGCGATCATGGGGGTCTTCCGCTGGCCGCAGATCGCGATCGCGGCGGTCTCCAGCGCGCTGGTGATCGCGGGCAGCCTCCGCCTGGTCGTCCGCGTCCTGAGCGCCGAGGAAGTCGTGACGGGGGCTTTTGCCGGCGGCCTGGTGGCGTTCCTGAGGAAACTCCTGCGAGGGCGGAGCCGGCCGGTTTCCGGGAAGCGGGCGTCGTGACGTCCATGACGGCCGTGACGGCCTCTCCGGTCGCGGTCCGGGGCCTTAGGAAGTCCTTCCTCGACGAGAACCGCGGCGAGGTTCGGGCGGTGGACGGCATCGACTTCGACTGCGCGGCGGGGGAGATCTTCGGCCTGCTCGGTGCGAACGGGGCGGGAAAGACCACGACGCTCCGGATCCTGGCGACGGTCCTTCGCCCGGACGGCGGCAGCGCGTCGGTGATGGGTCACGACGTCACGCGCGAGCCGGACCAGGTTCGCCGGAGCCTCGGCTTCTACTCGGCCTCGACCGCGCTCTATCCCCGGCTGACCGCCCGGGAGACGCTGGAGTTCTTCGCGCGGATTGGCGGCCTTTCGCGGGAGCGGGTTCGCGGACGGGTGAACGAGCTGATCGCGCGGTTTGGGATCAGCGCCTACGCCGACACGCGCGTCGAGGCCCTCTCGCAGGGGATGAAGCAGAAGGTCTCGATCGCCCGGACGGTCGTCCACGACTCGCCGGTTCTGATCTTCGACGAGCCGACGGTGGGGCTGGACGTCCTGAACGCCCTCGACATGCGGAAGCTAATCGCCGAGCTCCGGTCCGAGGGAAAGTGCATCGTCTTCTCCACCCACGTGATGAGCGAGGCGGAGAAGCTGTGCGACCGGATCGCGATCGTCCACCGGGGCCGGATCCACGCGACCGGTACGCTCGGCGCGCTCCGGGAGGCCACGGGACTCCACTACCTCGAGGACATCTTCGTCCGGTACGTCGAGACGGCCGGTGGCTGAGTCTCGGAGGGTGCCGTGACGCCGGGCGGCTCGCTGGCCACGCTGTACCAGGCGGAGATGCGGATGGTCCTCCGCGACCGGCGGACGGTGTTTGCCACCATCGTCCTCCCCCTCGTTTTGATGCCGATGATGCTCCTCTCGACGTACTGGGTCCAGGGCCGCCGCGAGAGCCGGTTGAGGGAGATGGTCTATCTCTACGCCGTCGACGGCTCCACCTTAGGGGCGAGGACCTGGATCGACGCGACACGGGCTCGTCTGGACGCGCCGGGCGGGAAGTGGAACCCGGCCGGGCTGAAGTTCCGCCAGGTCGAGACGGACGATCCTGCGAAGAGCCTAGAGCGGGGCGATGTCCACTTCGTCCTCCGCGAGGAGGCCGATTCGGACGGCCGCCCGAGGGACCCGCCGCCGGCGGAGGCGGCGGGAGCGGTCCCCCGCCAGGTCTTCGCCGAGGCTGCCATCCCAGGCGTCCCCCACCTCGTGATCGTCTACCGGGCCGACCGGAGCGGGTCAGGGCGGGGCGCATCGGACTTCCGGGAGGCGCTTGCCGCCACCCGGCGGGAGCACCGGCAGGAGCTCCTTCAGGAACGGGGCTTCGCGCTTCGGCTCTCCCAGGTGGTCCGAGTGACCGAGACCGACGTGTCGAGCGAGGGAGAGGCGGCGGGCCTCGCGCTCGGCCGCGGTCTGACGGCCCTCCTCCTCCTCTTCATCCTATCGGCGGGCGCGGTCGTCGCCACCGACTCGATCGCGGGTGAGAAGGAACGCGGGACCCTGGAGACGCTCCTGACGACGGCGGCGAGCCGGGCCGAGATCGTGGCGGCCAAGCACCTGGCGATCCTCACGGTCGCCCTTGCCGTGACGTTGATTCAGACAGCGAGCTTCCTCGTCTACGTCGGCTTTCGACTGATTCCGTTGCCGGCCGGTCTTTCGGCCGCGGTCCCGCCCGCCGTTGCCGGGCTCCTGCTGCTCCTCTACCTCCCGGTGGCGGCGGTCGCCTCGGCCGTACTCCTCCTCGTGTCCGGCTTGGCGAGGTCGTACAAGGAGGCCCAGCTCTACTTCCTCCCGGTCTTCCTGCTGGGGCTCGTCCCGGCGCTCGCGCCGTTCCTCCCCGGCCTCCCGCTCAGGTCCGCCATCCTCTTCGTCCCGGTCTCGAACGTAGCGGTCGCGGTCAAGGAGGTGCTCGCCGGGTCGAGGGACTGGGTGGCGATGGGGGTCGCCTGGCTCGTCACGGCGGCTGCCGCACTCCTCGTGAGCCGGGCGGCTGCGCGCGTTCTGTCGCAGGAACGTCTCGTCGTCCCGGCCGCGCGCGACGCCGCCTCCTACGCCCGGAGGCCGTGGCGACGATCGGTGGTCCAGCGGGAGACGTCCGGGCCGGGAGAGGCATCGTAAGGAGCGTATGGCATCGCGGTGGATTCTAGTGCGACGGGTTCTCACGATGATCATCCCGGTCCTTTTCATCGGCGAGGCGTCGTGTCACCGCGCCGCGTCCCAGGAGAGCGGGAAGAAGAAAGGAGCGCCGGTGGAAAGCGCCAGGAGCGGGCAGCCGAGGTACTCGAAGGCGGGGTACGACATCACTCCGTTGCCGACCGAGCAGGTGAAGGCGCTCGCGGCGAAGCTGGACCCGGAGGCCTACCGGGTCACCCAGAAGGCGGGAACGGAGCCGCCCTTCTGCGGCACCCTCCTCGACAACCACAAGGAGGGTGTCTACACGTGCGTAGTCTGCGGGCTGCCGCTCTTCGCAAGCCGGAACAAGTTCAACTCCGGGACGGGGTGGCCCAGCTTCGACCGGGAGTTCGACCCGGCGCACGTGGCCCGGCACTCCGACACGACCCTCTGGATGACGCGGACCGAGATCAACTGCGCGCGGTGCGGGGCGCACCTCGGGCACGTTTTCGACGACGGCCCGAAGCCGACCGGGGAGCGCCACTGTCTCAAATCAGCGTCGCTGACGTTCGTCGAGAGCACTCAGCCGCTCCCACCCGACAGCCAGCCGGTGCAGACCGAGACCGCCTACTTCGCCGGGGGGTGCTTTTGGGGCGTTCAGCACTACTTCACCCGCGGCCCCGGAGTTCTCGAGGCGACCAGCGGCTACGCCCAGGGTCACGTCGACCACGCCACGTACAAGCAGGTCTGCGGCGGGGAGACCGGGCACGCCGAGACCGTTAAGGTCGTCTTCGACCCGAGGCGGATCACCTACCGGCGGCTTCTCGAGGCCTTCTTCACGATGCACGACCCGACCCAGCTGAACCGGCAGGGACCTGACTGGGGCGAGCAGTATCGATCCGGGATCTGGACGACCGGCGACGAGCAGAAACGCGAGGCCGAGGCGTTCATTCATGAGCAAGAGGCGTCCAAACGGTACGGCACGCAAAAGATCGTGACGCAGGTGGAGTCCCTCCGGAAGTTCTGGCCGGCCGAGGAGTACCACCAGGAGTACCTCGCGAAGAACGGCGCGGTCTGCCACGTGAAGGACCCTTGGTAAGCGAGGGCCGGCTCCGCGTCCGAGCGCCGGAGATGATCGCCGCCCCATGAGCTTTCTTCGAGGTCTGAAGCTGGCCGGATTCGCCCGGCGCCACCTGGGACGGATGAGCCGAGGACGCGGCGAGGTGATTCGCCATCTCGAGGGAGGCGGGCCGGTGCCGATGCCAACCTTCGTCCAGCTCCGGGTCACCAACGTCTGCAACCTCCGCTGCCGGATGTGCGGGCAGTGGGGGGAGACCGGCATCTACCGCCCCGGCGAAGGGGATGCGGCGACGGACGGACGCGAGGAGCGGAACCGGATCCGGGAGCTGGTCGGGCTGAAGCGGCAGATGGGGCTCTCCTCGTGGATCCGGCTCCTCGACGAGATCGCGGCATGGTCGCCGATCGTCACCCTCTACGGCGGCGAGCCGCTCCTCTACCCGGACATCGTGCCGGTCGTCCACGAGATCAAGAATCGCGGCTTGACCTGCACGATGATCACGAACGGCTGGGACCTCGAAGAGATGGCCGGACCTCTGGCCCAGTCGGGGATCGACGCGATCGCCGTCTCGATCGACGGGCCGCCGGAGGTCCACGACCGGATCCGGGGCCGCGAGGGGAGCTTCGCGCGGGTGGCCGCCGGGGTGAAGGCGCTGGCCCGCGAGCGCGACCGGAGGCGGTCGGCCGTCCCCATGCTGCTGGCGATCTTCCCCGTGACCGAGCTGAACCTCGAGGACGCCGCCCCCGCGCTTGCGGCGCTCCGGGAGCTGCCCCTCGACACGATCAACGTCGGCCTCCGCTGGTTCGTCGGGAAGGAGGCGGGGGCTGCGTACGAAGAGGTGATGCGGAAGGAGCTCGGGGTGACGGGCGAGTCGTGGAAGGGCTTCGAGTTCGAGGGGGCGGAATTCGCCGCCGCGAAGCGCCAGCACCTCCTCGGACTGTCGGCGCTCCTGAAGCGGGCCCGTCGAACCCGATTCGTCGACGCCTCTCTCGGCCGACCCTGGATCTCCTTCGTCCCGGACGTCCCCGCGGCGGGCGTCCCCGACTTCTTCGCCGAGCCGGCGAAGACCTTCGGTCACGACCTCTGTCCGGTCGCGTGGTACTTCGCGCAGGTCGAGCCCGACGGACAGGTCTGCTTCTGCGGGGACTTTCCCGACTACTTCCTCGGCAGTGTCCTCGAGACCTCGTTCCGGGAGGTCTGGACCGGCGAGCGGGCGCAGCGTTTCCGGAGGAAGCTCGCGAAGGAACCGCTCCCGATCTGCAGCCGCTGCTGCGGGAGCTGGGTCTACGGGGCGTGGAAGCGGCCGGTCCGTTCCGGGGATGCCGGCAACTCTCCGAGCTCTACATCATCAAGGGGCTGAAGTGACCCTCCCGTTTCCCGCCAGCGACGTCGTGTCTTCCCCGCGTCCTCCGCGTTCCAGGCGCGAGCGAGGTATCATTCCATCACGTACCTAGGGCGATTCCTGTGATCGAGAAAGATGGAGAACCGGCGAGGAGGTTTCCCGGTTGCGGCATTGGCCCGACATGGGCGACGGAGCCGAGACGAGACGAGAGGAGTGAGCATGACGAAGAAAAGAGGAGGAAGCATGACGAAGAAACCGGCGTCCACGGGCTCGAAACGGGCGACTGCCGATGCGACAGGAAAGGCCAATAAGAAGGTTCGGCCGCTCACGGACGCCGAACTTCTGGAACTGAAGGACGACGACCTGAACAAGGTGGTAGGAGGCATGGGCGCCAGCATGCTGATGCCGATGGGTAACGCCCGTTTGATGGGCAACGCCCGTTTGATAGGCAACATCCGTTCCATGGGCTCGACGCGACGATAGTCACCAGCAAGAGGTGCTCCGCCTGAAAGGCGTCCTTCACGGTCATGCGAAAGCGTCCTGAAAGGGACCTCCCGCCATCGCGAGAGAATCGGCGTGCCCGCCAACGTCGATCTCGGGCGGGAGCGCCTTCGCTGGAGACGCTCTTCCCGGATTCGGGGATGGTCGGCTCGCTGGAGTGGTTGCAGCGGCCTGACGTCCACCACGGCCCGCTGGAGCGACTCGGGGCGCTCGCCGAAATCGACGAGATCGCGGATTTTCGGCGTTGGCCGCGCACCCGGGACCTGGTGATCACCGCGGTCCTCGAGCGCGGGAGAGTTCACCGCAGGATGCCGGTCGATACCTTCCAGGCGGCGCGGCTGTACGGTGTCGGAGCCACTTTGACCTTTGAGAGCGCCCATCGGTGGCACCCGACGCTGAGTCAATGGATTCACGCCTTCGCCGGGGAGCTGGGGGTTCCGGAGAAAGCATGCAGCTGCAACGTCTACGTCTCCCCGGCCGGGTGTGGGGTGTCGAAGCACTTCGACAACCACCACGAGATCACGGCTCAGGTGATCGGGACGAAGCGGTGGAGCATCGCACCCAACGAGCACCTCGCAAACCCCCTGGAGACCTGTGTCGTCATGGCGGGGGTCCCGCGCTGGACTGCACGTCACAGCGCGGGTCGAATCTCGCGGAAGATGCCGCGCGGCGCCGATCAGGTCGTGATGCGTCCGGGATCCACGGTGTCCATACCGATTGGCTACTGGCATTCCACGCAGGCGATCGAGCCGTCGGTGTCGATCACCTTCGGCGTCGCGCCGCCGACGTGGTTCGAGCTCGCGGGCGACGCGATCGTCGGCCGCCTGACGGAGTGTGCGGATTGGCGGGAACCGGCTTGGGGGATGGCCGGTACGCCATCTCAGCGCGCCGCGGCCAGAAAGCGTCTCGCGTCGCTGCTGGCAGGCCTGACGGGGAACCTCGGGCGTCTCTCGGCATCGGCGATCGTCGGCCCAGCTCCCGACCGGCCGGAATGACCGCGAACCGCTGGGGGACCTGTCTGGTCGGCCTCTGCATCTACTTCCTCTACGGCCGCCACCACAGCGTGATGGCGGAGATGGCGGCCTAGGAGCGAAACGTCTCTTGAAGCCAGGGCCAAGGGTCATCCTCGTCCTGTTCACAGCGGCCGGCGGCGCCCGCACTCGGGGTGTAGACGGGCCGCTACCGCCGGCTGTGCTACGATTTTTTAGGCTTTGAAGCGGCCCGTGACGCAGAGACATTAGCTCCCTTGTTCAGAAGGCAGCCGCTCTCGACCGGCGGCACGGTATGAACCGTCGGATCAACCGGCGCGTGATACGGAGGCCACCATGAGCACGACCGTCTGTCCCAAATGCGGGGCCAACCTGGACGCCAGCGCGAGGTTCTGCGCCGGCTGCGGTCAAGCCGTCTCCGCGCCGGCTGGAGTGACGGGCCCGCCGCCGACGAGCCCAGGACCTGCTGGGGGGAAGAAGGTCCCGGTCTTGCCCCTCGTGATCTTCGGGGGAGGACTTGTCGTCCTCGTCGGTGCCCTGACCTTCATGCGGTCGAACGCCCCTCCCGGTGGCGAGGCCGCTCCCGGCGCGGCCCCCCCCGCGTCGTCCTCCGGGATCCCGACGGCCCCGGCCACGACCGTTCCGGCGACGGTCGCGCTGCCGGGGGCCCCGACGACCCCGGCGACGTCGGCCTTCTCTTTCCCCGACACCCTTCCTCCCGCCTCGTCGGCGTCCCCCTCCTCGCCCGGCGCGCCGCCCGACGCCACCATCGCGGGAAGCCGGGCGCCGTCGACGAAAAGCTGGAAGGACCCGCTCGCCTCGGGAGGTGGCTCGGCGGCTCAACCTTCCAAGCAGGTCTCGGCCGGATTAGGAGCGGCCCCCGCTGCACGGCCTCCGGGCCAGCCGGCGCCGCCGAAGGCCCCTCCCGTCTCCCGGACCTACGACTGCCGCGAGAACGCGATCTTCAACATCACACCGGAGGACATCCACATTACGGTGGACGGTCAGCCCATCGGAACGGCCGACCATTGGGACGGGGCCAGGGAGCGGAAGAAGTACGTGTTTCGGGGGCCCGGCGTCCACTACGTGAAGCTCTCGCACGAGAAGTACGAGACGGTGTGGCTCAAGTTCGACGTCAGCGAGGACTCGATCTACAGGACCGCCGACGTCGAAGTACAGATGAAGCGGCTGAGTCGGAAAGGGGACTGAGCCTCCTAACCGAACCGCCCGGGGCGGGCCACCGGCCCGCCCCGACCCAGGACGGTCAGCGAAGAGGCAGAGCGGCCGGTGCGGGTTGGTTCACCGGAGCCGCCGCCATGGGCGTTCCCCCCGGAGCTGCAGGAGCAGCCTCTTCCGTCGCCCCGGTGAAGATCATCATGTACCCAATCCACATTGCGAAAACGAGGAGCAGATGCGGCATCGCGCGGGCGAAGACGTTCTCGGTCGAGATCCGCCGGGCGATCATCACGAGGGAGAGGATCGATCCCACGAGGCCGCCCGCGATCATCATGAACTTGATGAAGGTGATGACCGACGGGCTGATGAACGGAGCGATGGAGACCGTCGACGATGCGATCGGGACATTCTTGAACACCGAATCCCATACTTTCACGAGGTAGCCGAGCAGTTCGTAGAACCCTCCGCTCAGGAACTCGTGCGTGAGATGCGCGATATGCCCCGAGAACGCCAGCGGGATGAATGCGACGCCGTAGGCGGCGGCGTTCTTCGAGACGCTCTCGCGGGATGCCGCGGCCGACAGCGTCGACGAGAGGAAGAATGACGTGAGGACGAGGAGGGCGAAGCCGAAGAATAGGATGGTGTGGGCGCCGCCGTCAGACCACCCCAGCCGCTGCTGGGTCGCCACCCACGACGTCAGCTTCGGGAATTGGTGCTTGGCCATCAGGCCGACCAGGATCACGCCGAACACGGACATGGCCAGCATCGGCTGGGTGTTCCGCCAGATCTCCTGCAGCGGCGGACGGAGGTTCAGCTGGACGCCCCGATTCTCGCAGCTCTTCAGGCAGTTGAGACACATCATGCAATCGGCGTTCGTGTTCATCGAAGCGGGGTACGCGAAGAGCGGACATCCCTCGACGTGGGCGGACCCCTTGTAGCAGGTGTGCTCGCCGCACTGCGTCTGGCAGACCTTCTTGTTGCCCCGCACCTCGAAGATGCTCATCGACGAGTAGGCGCCGAGGACCCCGGCGAGCGGACAGACGTACTTGCAGAACGTCTTCCGCTCGAAGAGGACGGTCATCACGACGGCGCCGTAGATGATGATCAGAAGGAACATGGCGGTCGCCCACGGCTTGTCGGCGACGCCGAACAGCTCTTCCACGTAGTCGACCAGGATGAACATCGCGGCGAGCATCCAGAAGTCGAGCCGCTTGAGGACCTTCGGGACCGGGAGGTTGAACCGCTTGACCTTGCCGGCCAGGTCCCCGATCCCGGCGATCGGGCAGACGCCGCACCAGATCCGCCCGATCAGGAACGCCGAGATCGGGAGGGCCGGGAACCAGACCAGCCACGTCACGAGCATCCCCGGGTTCGTCGCGAACTCGTTCATTGGGTGGCCGGCGGGGCGCGACCCGCCGTAGACGGTGAAGATGGTGACCGCGATAACAAAGAGGATGTCCGCCCAGATCAGGGTCGACATCAGGCTGGGGTGGCGGAGGAAGCTGCGGACGCGGTCGTCGCGGAGGACGTTGATCTTGTGGATCTCCTTCTCCGGAGGGGCCACAAAGATCAGGTCGCCCGGAATGATGCTGTCCTCCGCCGTCACGATCGCGGCCCTCTGCATGACGTTCTCGAGCTCGCGGACGTTTCCCGGCCAACCGTACGACACGAGCTTGTCGGTCGCTTCGCGCGAGAGCGGAGCCGCCTTCCGCCCGGCCGCCGCGGCGTGGATCCTCATGTAATGCTCGGCCAGGAGCGGGATGTCCTTGAGCCGCTGGACGAGCGGTGGGATGGCGACGGTCCTCTTCGCGACCAGCTCCCGCAGCTCCGGGACGAGCTTCCCGAGGACTGCCGCCTCTTCTCCGGTAGCGAGGAGGATGACACGCGTCCTGGCCTTCACGACTCCCTGCCCCTGCAGCCGGTGGAACCAGCCGAGCTTGAGGTAGCTCGCGAGCAGCGCCTGAAGGTGGGCGTCGAGCAGCTCGCCGTGGGCGATCGCGAGGGTCCCCTCCGCGATCATCTCGAGGTACCCGATCTGCCCCTTCGCTGCGCCGCTGGCCTGCGGCTCGACGCCGAAGATGGCCGCGCCAGGGCCGCCAGGGCCCGGATCGGCAAGGGATATCTCGATGTACGGCTGGCCCTTGTGCGGGCCGACGTGGTGGGAGTGGCGGGCGAAGGTCCGCTTTCCCGACCCCTGCAGCCCGACGATGAGGACCGGGAGGTCGTCCTTGGCGAACCCCTCGAGACGCTCCTTGGCCCGGAGGATCTTCTTGTCCTCGCCCACTATCTCGACGTTCGTCGAAGTCACGACGTTGTCGAAGTCGTCGGTCCGGACGGAGGGGGTGACCTGAGCGGTGGGGAGCGCGGGGGGCTTTGCGGCCTTCCGCTGCGCCGTCTGGAGCTTGAGCCGGACCGTCCCGGCCATCGCCTGGCTCTGGTGCGGGTCCTTCTGAAGGACTCCGTCCAGCGCTGCCTTCGTCAGCTCGAGGACGCACGAGTCGGCGTCGGCGACGAGCGTTTGCGGCGCCGAGATGGCGGCAACGAGGGCTCGCTCGCCGAAGTGGTCTCCGGCCTCGATGCGGGCCACGACCCGCTCCCCTCCCTCGTCGTTCACCTCGACGACCCGCAGGCGGCCCTGGTGGATGAAGAGGATCCCTTCCATCGTCGCGGACTTCTCGAGGAGCACGGCGCCCCGCGGAACGAACCGAACGGTCATCAGCCTAGCCGCGGTCGCCCGCGTGGGCGGCTCGAGCGTCGAGAGGAGGTCGCTCCTCGACATGAGGGCGAGCCGGTCGGCTTCGGCCACGTCCGGGGCCGGCTGGGAGAAGAGGAGGACCGCTTCCCCGAGGCCGATCCGTGCCCCGGACTTGAGCGGCGAGCTCTTGACACGGATGTCATCGACGCGTGTCCCGTTGGACGAGTCGAGGTCGTAGACGACGTACGTGCCGTTTTCATACCGGACCTCGGCGTGCGCGCGAGAGACGCCATCATTCGAGAGCACCACGTCGTTCGTGGCCGCCCGGCCCAGCCGGACCGGGGTGCCTCCGAGAGGCACGAGGCGAGCGTTGGCCTCCCCCCCCACGACCTCCAGCGTGGCTCTCCAGACCGAATCCCCTCCGGGCTTCGCCTTGCGGTCGTCGAGTCTCGTTGCGTCGAGGCCTTCCGCCGGGTCGGCACCGGGGTCACGGTCGCTCTTCATCGGGAACGGGGTGAGCTCTTTCATGTCGACTCCCTGAAACGGCTAGATGTACCCGACCGACCGGTACTGCCGGATTTTCTGCGGGACCGTGACCTCCCAATACTCCTCGAAGTCGAATCTGGAATAGTCGTGGAACGGCGCCGGGCCGGTGTCGACGAGCAGGCACTCGCACGTGTCGCCGGCCTCCTGGACAAAAATGTTGTTGGGGCTCACGGAGGTCTTGGCCGAAGGGCACCGGACGAAGAACTCCATCATCCGGTCGACGAAAGCCCGAACCGACGCCCGGACCCTCGCGTGGCGGGGGTTGTCCGGGGCGCCCAGTCCGTCGTAGATCACGGCGACTGACCGGCCCGACAGCTTCTCCTTGACCACGTAGCTCCCGTACCGGTCGAAGTCGACGATGCGCGGGACGCCGATCCCCTCGCGGACGAACAGGTCGGTTAGCTCGCACTCCTGGCGGATGTGGTCCCGGCTGTAAGCGCGGGGCTTGGCGACCTTGAAGACTGAGCGGGCGTCCTCCTCGTGATCGTAGACGATGCCGTTCTCCCCCTCTCCGATCTTCGGGAGGATGACGCGGTAATGGTGACCGGCTACGTCGAGCGGGACCACCCGGCCGACGCCGTCGAGCGCCCCGAGGACGTGACTCGTCTCGTTGTCGAGGTAGAGGTCGCGCAGGTCGTTCGCGAGGTTGTCGACGTATTCCCGGGACCCGAAGCCGAAGGGGCTCTCGGCCTGGTCCTCCCGCAGGAACATCCCGGTGTAGTGCGCGGCGCGAAGCGCGGCGACGAGGTCGGAGATCTTCGGGTAGTTCGGGGCGAAGAGCACGTCGAAGAGCCGGACCTCGCGCCCCGAGAGCGCTCGGAACCCGCAGGCCCGGCATTCCTCCACCTGCACCCGGGGGATCCGGACGACCGATCCCGCCAGAGAGATGTCGTGGGGGACCTCCACCGTGATCAGGACGCTCTCCTCGCAGCGGGGGCAGATCTCCCGGTGCAGGGTCGTCTCGCCGCTCCGGAAGTCGGCCCTCGCGCCTGCGGCCGTCGTCACGGGCTCCCCGCGGGCGGGGACGTGCGGTCCTGGGCCTCGAGCAGGACCTCGTGGGACCGGTCCAGGGCGTGGAGGCGCTCGGCGAGAATGACCGCGATGTTTCGGATCAGCTTGTAAGGTGCGGTCAGCTTCGCCTCCAGCAGCTCGTGAAACTGGTCCTGGTCGATCTCGATCAGCTTGCACTGCGTCGCGGCCACCGCGGTCATTGAGCGTGGGACGTGGAGGAGGAAGGCCATCTCCCCCAGGACCGAGCCGCGCCCTATCCTCAGGTTCCACGAGCCGGGCCGGCTCCAGGCGCCGCGGCGGATCTCGACGAGGCCGTCGAGGACGAGGTAGAAGTTCTCGCCCACCGCCCCCTCGCGAAGGATCACCTCCTCCGCGTCGAACTCGATCGTCCGGGCCGCCTTCAGCAGGAGGAACACCTCCGACGGAGAGAGCCCACGGAAGATCTCGAAGTCCTTCGCCTCGTCGCGTTCTGAGGTC
>Ga0209538_1001200_pt1 | contig 13917 bp, 12 predicted proteins | sample BarGraNGADG00211_2_FD_184492 | JGI IMG/M metagenome (GOLD analysis project Ga0209538, IMG submission 184492) | Arctic peat soil microbial communities from Barrow, Alaska - Barrow Graham LP Ref core NGADG0004-211 (SPAdes) (version 2) | ecosystem: Environmental > Terrestrial > Soil > Wetlands >... | reverse complement strand
GGAGGAGCTCGCCGTACGGGCCGCCTTCGAGCTGTTGCTCAACCTCACGCCGGCGGAGCGCTCGGCGCTGGTGCCGGAGTTCGTCGCGACCTGCCAGCACCGCATCATGGCGGGCTCGCCGTCGCCACGCGCGGACGCGACCGTCGTCCGGCTGGCGACCTGGTACCCCGGCGATCCCGGTGCGGTCGCGTCGATGCTGCTCAACCGCGTCACGCTCGAGCCCGGCGAGGCGATGTTCGTGCCGGCCGGTGCGGTGCACGCGTACCTGGACGGACTCGGAGTCGAGGTGATGGCCGGTTCGGACAACGTGCTGCGTGCCGGGTTGACGACGAAGCACATCGACCGCGCCGAGCTGCTGGCCTGCACCGGGTACATCCCCGCGCCACCGGCGCGGACCGCGGCCGAGGCTGTCGACGAGGTGTTGTCGGTGTACCGGGCGCCGGTCGACGAGTTCGCGCTTGCCGTCGCCCGGCTCGGCCCGGGCGCTCCTGGCGCAGTGCTCCTGGGCGACGGTCCGCGGGTCGTCCTGTGCCTCGACGGCTCGGTCGAGGTCTCGACCGGCGCCGCGAGCGAGACGCTCGGACGCGGCCAGTCCGTGTTCGTCCGTGACGACGAGGGTGGCGTCCGGGTGACGGGCACCGGCACGGTGCTGGAAGCCTTCGTCCCGTAGTCGCGACGGCTCGAGACGTGGGACTTCAGACCTCGCTGTGAACCCGGTCGAAACCACTACGGTTGACACCATGACTGAACGCATGACGGTCCTCGGCACCGGCTATCTTGGCGCGACCCACGCGGCCGGCATGGCTGAACTCGGGCACGAAGTGCTCGGCGTCGACGTCGATGTCGAGAAGATCGCCCGGCTCGCCGCCGGCGACATCCCGTTCTTCGAGCCCGGTCTCGAGGAGCTCGTCAGACGGCACCTCGCGTCCGGTCGGCTCCGGTTCACGACCGACATGGCCGAGGCCGCGGAGTTCGCGACCACGCATTTCGTCGGCGTCGGCACACCGCAGAAGAAGGACTCCTTCGCGGCCGATATGCGCTACCTGGACCAGGTCATCGAGACCCTCGGGCCACTGCTGACCCGACCGAGCGTGATCTTCGGCAAGTCGACCGTGCCGGTGGGGACCGCCGCGCGGCTGACGGCGCGGCTTCGCGTGATCGCGCCCGCGGGCGACCAGGTCGACCTCGCCTGGAACCCGGAGTTCCTGCGCGAAGGGCTCGCGCTCCAGGACACGCTGCACCCGGATCGCATCGTGCTCGGCATCGACGCCGCTGGCCCCCGGCTCGCCGAGGATGTCGCTCGACGCGTCTACCGGACGATGCTCGACGACGACACCCCCTTCCTCGTCACGGACCTCCAGACGGCGGAACTCGTCAAGGTCGCGGCGAACGCGTTCCTGGCGACGAAGATCTCATTCATCAATGCCATGGCCGAGGTCTGCGAGGCGGCCGGCGCGGACGTCTCCGTCCTCGCGGACGCCATCGGGCACGACGTGCGGATCGGCCGTCGCTTCCTCAATGCCGGCCTCGGGTTCGGCGGCGGGTGCCTGCCGAAGGACATCCGGGCGTTCATGGCGCGGGCGGGCGAGCTCGGGGTCGACCAGGCGCTCACGTTCCTGCGCGAGGTCGACGCGGTCAACGAGCGCCGCCGCGGCCACGCCGTCAACTTGGCGCGCGAGGCGAGCGGCGGTTCGCTGCTCGGCGCCCGGGTTGCGGTGCTCGGCGCGGCGTTCAAGCCGGAGTCGGACGACATCCGTGACTCGCCGTCGCTCGCCGTCGCGGGTCAGCTCCACCTGGAGGGTGCGGACGTCGCGGTCTACGACCCGCGCGCCATGGCCAATGCCCGTCGCGTCTTCCCGACACTCACCTATGCCGACTCCACCCAGGCTGCGTGTACTGGGGCCGACGTGGTCATGATCGCGACCGAGTGGGCCGAGTTCAGTCGCCTGGTCCCGGCGGATCTCGACTCGGTCGTCGCGCGACGGTCGATCGTCGATGCACGCAACTGCCTCGAGCCGCGCCAGTGGAGTGAGGCCGGCTGGTGGTACCGGGGGATGGGACGCTCCTGACCCGCCGAGGTCGCCGCTGGCTCTGCTGCGGTCGAGGTACTCATCGTGGACACGGGCCGCGCAAGCCGGCCGCAACGCCGTAGCCTGGGGCCGTAGTCAAGTCAGAGGGGACGGGGAGCAGCCGGCGTGAGTGATCTCATCGACACCACCGAGATGTACCTGCGGACCATCTACGAGCTCGACGAGGAGGGCATCGTCCCGCTGCGCGCCCGCATCGCCGAGCGCCTCGGCCACTCCGGGCCGACCGTCTCGCAGACTGTCGCGCGAATGGAGCGCGATGGTCTCGTCATCGTCAGTGGCGACCGTCACCTCGAGCTCACCGCGGACGGTCGGGCCAGGGCGATGCGGGTGATGCGCAAGCATCGACTCGCCGAGCGCCTGTTGACGGACGTCATCGGCCTCGACTGGGAGTACCTGCACGACGAGGCGTGCCGGTGGGAGCACGTGATGAGTGATCGGGTCGAGCGTCGGCTCCTCGAGCTGCTCGACCACCCGCAGCGCTCGCCCTACGGCAATCCCATCCCCGGCCTGCGCGAGCTCGGTGGGGACGGTCCGGACGAGGGCTTCCTGGACGGGGTGGTCGCGCTGACCGAGCTCCTGCCCGAGGGCTCGTCGACCACCGCGGGTCCGGTCGAGGTGACGCTGCGGCGCTTCGGAGAACCGATCCAGACCGACGTCGCGCTCCTCGCGGGGCTCTTCAAGGCGGGCGTGATCCCGGAGGCCCGGGTCGCGGTGCACCGGGACGGAGACGTGGTGGTCTCCGTGCCGGGGTCGTCCTTCGTCCTCGCGCTGCCCGACGACGTCGCGCGCCACCTGTTCGTCGTCGCCTAGTCAACGGTGCACCGCCGTCGTGGCGGTCGCGATGCCGCCCCGCGCGAAGGGTCGAGCGGTCCGGCTGGGCCTCGGTCGGGAGGTGCGCATCCGGTGAGAACGAGGCGGACCAGGTGTCCACGATCGGGCGAATTTGCGGCTCGCCGCGCTCCCGGTGTGACATTTGGGTGGGGCGTCGGGTATCTTCAAGGTGCTCCTGAGGAACCCTCCTCCCCGGGAGTCCATGGTCGGACGCCGAGCCCTGCCGCCGCCCGTGGTCCGCAATCACTCGCCGGCAGGGGCGGGGGACCCAATGTGGGCACTGGTGACAGTGTCCTTGGGGTGAAGCTGCTGGAGCACTGGGAACGGTGCCACAGCAGCCGGGTGAACTCCCATCCGAACCCGACAGCTGACCTCGTAGGCGCGATGGAGAGGTTCTAGTGGCTGATCGTCCGAATCGCGCGCGTCATCGCACTGCGCGCCGACCGAGCACACCCCTGCACATCCTTGCCGCTGCCGCGGCCGAAAACATTGGCGCCGTAAGTCGCCGAGGCGCCGTCGTCGCTGCCTCGTCCGGTTTCCTGGTGTCGATGCTGGCATCACCGGCTGGTGCCGACCAGGGTGTCGCGGGCACGCAAGGGTCCGTCCCGTCCATCGACGTCCAGGCGTTGACCGCCCAGGCTCGCGCCGTTCTTGGCTCCGCCCCGGCGGTCTCGGTTCCGGCCGATGCCGAGTGGAAGTTCGACGTTCCCCAGATCACCATCGTCAAGGCGGAGGTCAAGGCGGAGAAGGCGCCGGTCAGGATTGCGCCCTCGCGTTCGGTCAGGACCGCGCCCTCGCGTTCGGTGGCTCGCGCCGCGGCACCAGCCTTCGCGTCGGGCAACGTGCCGCAGGCCGTAGCCGGTAACGCGGTACTCGAGATCGCGGCTCGCTACGTCGGCGTCCCGTACCGGTCCGGCGGCAAGACCCCGGCAGGGTTCGACTGCTCGGGCTTCACCTCGTACGTGTACGGGCAGCTCGGCATCTATCTGCCGTCCATCTCTAGCGCCCAGCGCTACGCCGGTGTCGAGGTCTCTCGCGCCGACGCCAAGCCCGGGGACATCATCTGGACGCCGGGTCACGTGGGCATCTACGCCGGCGGCAACATGCAGATCGACTCGCCGAGGCCGGGCTTGACGATCCAGTTCCGCGGTATCTGGCAGACCAACCCGCACTTCATCCGGGTGACCGGCTAGTCGCACCAGTGTCGAGTCGGAGGGGCGGTGGCCATCGGTCACCGCCCCTCCGTTCGTCTGCCCGGGTTGCGACGGTCGGCGTCCGGCTGGCGCGCGTCGCTTGGCGCCCCCGAGGTCGGGCGAGTCCGAAGTCCGAGCTCCTCCCGCGCGACCCTGCCGCCCTCGCGTAGTCTGGTCCCGCTTGAACGTCCCCCAGTCGGGCCCGGCCATGCCAGTCGGGCTTGCACTCCGGTCAAGGAGTCGGCCGTGTTGATGCCTGCAGTCACCCCGCGTCGGGCCCTGCTGCTCAACGCCAGCCTCGAACCTCTGTGCGTCGTGAGCACGCACCGCGCCGTCGTCCTCGTCCTGACCGGCAAGGCGGCAATCCTCGAGACGGACGGCCGCTTGCTCCGGTCGGAGCGCGCCAGCGTCCCGCTCCCGCTCGTGCTGTGCCTGACCCGATATGTCCGGGTGCCGCACCGCCGCGTCGTCCCGCCGTCCCGGCGGACCGTCCTTCAGCGCGACAGGCACTCGTGCGCCTATTGCGGAGCGACCGCGGACACCGTCGACCACGTGCACCCGCGGTCGCGCGGTGGTCGGCACGAGTGGTCGAACGTCGTGGCCGCTTGCGCGCGGTGCAACCGACGCAAGGCGGACCGCCTGTTGGCCGAGATCGGCTGGTCCCTGCCATTCCAACCCACGGCGCCGCGCGGCGCGGCAGCGTTCATGGCGAGCGTCGCGACCTACGAACCGTCGTGGAGCGCGTACCTCGCCGCCTAGCTGTACTCGGCCATGATGTTGGTGACAGGCGGGTGATCGGGTCGGCGAGTCCCCAGGTACCGGCCGCACCCCGCCCGACCGAGCGCCGCGACGCGGCGAGGCGAAGGGCCTGCCCCCGGACCTGATTCGGGGCACACTGGGAACGTACCGTCGGGAACCCGGGCGAGAGGACGAGCGATGAGCCACGATCAGGTTGTCGTCGCGGGAGTCGACGGTTCCGCACCCTCGCTGCACGCACTCGACTGGGCGGCCCTCGAAGCCCACGCGCGCGGCTGGGGCCTCGAGGTGGTGTGCTCCTACAGCCTGCCTTCCTTCGCGGCGGCCACCCTCGACGGCGGCTACGCGGCGGTGGACGAGGATGCGATCCACGCCGGTGCTCAGGCGGTCGTCGACGAGGCGCTCGCGCGCGTCGCCGACTTCGGCGTGCCGGTGAAGGGGCAGCTCGTCACCGGTGACGCGGCCGCCGCGCTGGTGGAGCGCTCGAAGACCGCCGGATTGATGGTGGTCGGCACCCGCGGCCACGGTGGCTTCGCGGACCGGCTGCTCGGCTCGGTCTCAGCGACGCTGCCGGCGCACGCGCACTGCCCGACGGTGGTGGTTCCGCTCCGGACCGCGGTCCACGCGAGCGAGTCCGCGGACGCGCCCGCCGATCTTGTCCCGGTGAGCGAGGTCCGACGCATCGTGGTCGGAGTGGACGGCTCGCCCGCCTCCGAGGTCGCGCTCGCCCGCGCCGTGTCCGAGGCGGTGGCGTGGGATGCCCAGCTGACTGTCGTCGCGGGCGTCCCGGTAGCGGCCGGCGCGGGGATCCTCGCGTGGTTGCCGGCCGACGCCGACCACGACTCGATCCTGGCCGATGTCTCGGCCGGGCTCGATGTCGTCGTGGACCAGGCCGTAGCCGGGCACCCCGGGCTCGCGGTCTCCAAGGTCGTGCTGGACGGCACCGGAGCGGAGCTGCTCACCGAGTTCTCCTCGGCGGTCGACCTCGTCGTCGTCGGCTCACGGGGCCGGGGCGGGTTCGCCGGTCTGCTGCTCGGGTCAACCAGTCAAGCGGTGCTCCACCACGCGGCGTGCCCGGTGATGGTGGTCACCGTCCGTACCGGCGACAAGCCGCCGACCCGGGGCATCAAGTTCGGCTGACCCTGGCCGGGTCGCCGGACGGGCGACCGCTCAGCTAGGGGCGGGGCTCGTCGGCCAGGCAGCGGGGGTCGTAGTTCGGGGTCAGGTGCGAGGTGGTCATCGCGGGCTGCCGATCTCGAGGGTGCAGCACTTGGCGCCGCCGCCGCCCTTGAGGAGCTCCGAGGTGTCCACCGGGATGGGCTGGTAGGCACGCTCGCGCAGGGCCTCGGCGAGACCGATCGCGCCTGGTGCGACGACGACATGGAGACCATCGCTCACCGCGTTGAGGCCCAGCGCGGTGGCATCACGCTCGGTGGCGAGAACCGCATCCGGGTAGCGGCGCTCGAGCTCGAACCGCGAGGCAGCGGAGAAAGCCGGCGGGAAGTAGGCGATCTGCGGGTCGGCCGGGTCCGAGGAGAGCACGGCCAGCGCGGTGTCGAGGTGGTAGTAGTGCGCGTCGACGAGCTCGAGGCTGACCACGTCGCGACCCGTGAACAGCGCGAGCTCTTCGTGCGCGGAGCGCTCGGTGCGGAAGCCGGTGCCGGCGAGGATCACGTCCCCGACCACGAGCAGGTCGCCCTGGCCCTCGTTCGTCTGCTCGGCGGTGTGCGTGACGAAGCCGTGATCCGCGAACCACTTCTGGTAGGCCGGACCCTCGGGCCGGCGCTGCGGGTAGCGGAACCGCGCAGAGTAGACGAGGCCGTCGACGACGGTCGCACCGTTGGCGGCATAGACCATGTCCGGCAGGTCCTCGAGGGGGTCGATCAGCTCGACCGTGTGACCGAGCGACAGGTAGGTGTCACGCAGCACGTGCCACTGGGCGACAGCACGCACGGTGTCGGTCTCCCGGGTGACGTCCATCCAGGGGTTGATCTCGTACGAGACGGTGTACGACGTCGGCTCGCACATCAGGTAGCGACGCGGGGTCGCGCCGGGCGCGGTCCGCGGCGCACGGTCGCTGATCATCTGACCTCCCGGTGGGGTGCTCGGCGGCGTCGGCCCCGCCCTCAGGGCGGTCGTCATCTAGCGTAAACGGCCCGGGTACGTTCGGATGTGATGTGTCGTTGTGTCCAAGGGGGCTGATCGTTGCGTGCGTGCGTACGCCGTCCGGCGGCGAATCGTTGTCGCCACCTGCGCGCCGGCAGCCTGCGCCGCTGTCCACGTCCGGCGCTGCGGCGCCACCAGGTTCGCGGGGAGCCGCCCGGGCGGCTCGCGACCTGCCCGGTCCGCGGTAGCGTCGTGCCCATGGAGACTCGAGTGCTCGGCCGCGTGCAGCGGCCCGTCAGCGTGATCGGACTCGGCTGCTGGCAGCTGGGCTCGGACTGGGGCGACATCACCGAGGACGGCGCGATGGCGATCCTCGACGCGGCGGTCGACTCCGGCGTGACCTTCCTCGACACGGCGGACGTGTACGGCGACGGGCGGAGCGAGCGCCTGGTCGGCCGGCTGCTCGCCCAGCGCGGTCCGGACGCCGGGATCACCGTCGCGACGAAGATGGGCCGACGGGCCCAGCCGCACGTCAGCGCGGCGTACCACCTGGACGCGTTCCGCGGGTGGACCGATCGCTCGCGGGAGAACCTCGGCGTGGACCGGCTCGACCTGGTCCAGCTGCACTGCCCGCCGCCGGAGGTCATCTCGGCGGACGCGACGTATGACGCTCTCGACACGCTCGTCGCCGAAGGGCGGATCGGCGCCTACGGTGTCTCGGTCGAGACCTGCGCCCAGGCACTCGCGGCGATCCAACGGCCGGGGGTCGCGAGCATCCAGATCATCCTCAACGTATTCCGGCGCAAACCGCTCGAGGAGGTCCTGCCCGCGGCTGCCGCGGCCGGTGTCGGGATCATCGCTCGGGTGCCGCTCGCGAGCGGCCTGCTCTCCGGGAAGTACGACGAGCTCACCACGTTCGCCTCGAACGACCACCGCACCTATAACCGGCACGGCGAAGCGTTCGACATCGGCGAGACCTTCGCCGGGGTGCCGTTCGAGGTCGGGGTGGGTGCCGCGCGCCAGGTTGCCGCGATCACGCCGCAGGGCGCGACGACCGCTCAGCTGGCCTTGCGCTGGATCGTGGACCAGCCGGGCGTGACCACCGTCATCCCGGGGGCACGGACTCCGGACCAGGCGCGCGCCAACGCCGCCGCGGCCGGCCTTGCCCCGCTCGACGCCGGGACGCTCGACGCGCTGCGCGCGGTGTACGACGAGTCGGTCCGCGCGCACGTGCACGACCGCTGGTAAGCCCAGCGGCGCGTCAGGACGAGCTGCCCTCGATCACCCGGTGCGTGATCGATTCGATGGCCGGCCCCGCTGGGAGGAACGCCAGCGGGGGCGGGCCGAACGCGCGGGCCGCGCCGGCGACCACGGTCTTGCCCATCGCCCGCCCGCCGACCGCACCGATCACCGCCCCGATGCCGAACGGTGCGAGCCGGCCGACCGCAAGGGCGCCCTCCTTCGTCGCTTGTCGCCTGGCCAGACGCCGCGCGAGGATGCCGTTGACCCGCTTGATGGTGCCCGTCGGCGCACTGGTCAACAGCGCACGTGCCCACGCGGTCGTCGGGATGCCGCTCTCGGTCTGGACGAGCGTCGCGCCCGCGTCACCGAGGACCGTGGCGAGCAGCAGGGTGCGTCGCCGCGCGACGTCGTCGACCTCGATGCCGTGCACGCTCGCGACGGCGAGAGAGAACAGGGCGGAGGCGCCGAAGAAGGCCGCGACCTCGCCGGCGCTGATCGCGATGCCGGCTCCGGTTCCCAGGCCCGGTGCCGCAGCGGCCACGCCGACGGCGCCGCCGGAGCCGGTCACGGTGCGCAGATACTGTTTCTCGAGGTAGGAGACGACGTGCTGCGGCGTCGCGCGCGGGTGGCGCCGACGGATCCGCTGCACATAGGCGTGCACCGTGGCTGACGGGATGCTGACCGCGCGGTCGAGGGCGCTGTTGAGCGCCCGGGTGCCCCGGGACTCGAGGCCGCCGAAAGCCTCGATCTCGGGCGTGCCGCCCGCAGTCGCCGACAGCGACCGCGCGGATCTCCCGTGCTCGGCTCGTGGCTCGCGCGGCGTCACTTCGGGTCCACCACTCGCAGCTCGACGCTCACACCGGCCGCCAGGGTGCGACCGACTGTGCAGTGCGCGTCGATGGCCCGGTTCACCACGGTGATGAGCCGCTCGCGTTCCTCGGGTTCGAGGCCGGAGAGGTCGACGATCAGCTCTTCGGTCAGCGCCGGGTAGCGGTCGGCCTCTTGGTCCTTGATGCCGGCGACGGTGATCGTCAACGGGAACTCGTCGCCGAGGCGGCGGGCCAGGGGTGAGTCCGTGGTCAGACCCGCGCAACCGGCGAGGGCGACCTTGAGGAGCTCGCCGGCCGTGAACGCGCCGTCGTGGGTGATCGGGGCGATCTCGACGGTGGCGCCGCGGGAGTTCCGGCCGCGGAAGGTGCTGGTGCCGGTGCGCTCGATCCAGACGACAGCCGGGTCGCTGGGGGCGGGCAGGGTTGGGATGCACATGCACAAATCGTCGCACGGACGGCGGATAGACTCAGCGCGGCTGCTGTTCTCGGCCCCGGGCCGGTGCCCGAGACGGGGATCTGCGGCCGAGCGCCTGTAGCTCAGGGGATAGAGCACCGCTCTCCTAAAGCGGGTGTCGCCGGTTCGAATCCGGCCAGGCGCACAGAGTGTTTGTGCAGGTCAGCGTGGATGACGCTGACTCGGGTGCACGGGGCGCTGGGGCGTCATTGGGGGCCGTGGTCAGCGTGTGGTCAGCGGGTCGGGTCACGTGGTGGACGGCTCGCTGCAAGGCATGGTCGCCTCCGATGACGCCGTTACTCCCATCAATGACGTCAGCAATGACGTGGCGCCTCCGGTCATCCGCTACACCCAGCCCAGTACCGTCGAAGGATGACCTCAGGGTTCGCAATTGACCCGCGCGTCTCTCAGGCGTGGGTCGCTGTTGCTCACGGTGCCCGTGTGTCCCGTCGGATCCTCCAGGGGGTCGGCGATCCGGCGCCTGGCTCCAGCTTCGCCCAGGTCAACGCTCTCTACCCGCACGAGAAGGCGTCTGACTGACACCGCTCGTACCTTGGAGCGGCTCTTGAGCACCTGGTGGTGTGGGCGGATCTTGTTGCCCCCCTGAAGTTCCATCCTGATCACGTCGTAGAGCACACCGTCAGGCCCGCCTACACGCTGGCGCGAGCGGCTCTTGAGGCAGCGTCGCAAGCGGTCTGGATGACTGGGGGCGAGACGGCGCGAGAGTGCGTCCGACGGCACCTCTCCCTCATCCGTTGGGACTTCGCGGAGCACCGGAAGAGCGTCGACACGCCAGAGGGGAAGGCGCGCGTTGCCGACCGCGACGCAGCCCTCCTGCAGCGGGCTGCTCGGCTGTTCACGGAGGCCGACCTTCGTCCTCCAACTCACTACACGGTGCTTCGCGCGGCTGCGGCCGTCGTTGGAAGTAGGCCGGAGGACCTTGAGCGGGTCTGGCGTGCTGCGAGCGGCTCCGCCCATGGCAGGGTCTGGCCGTCCCTCTCGCTGCAGCACGTCGTGCCCCTGGCGGAGTATGAACCTGGTCAGTACCGGACCATCCGTATCCCGGACACGGCTGGGATGACAGAAGTCCTGGAGGCTGCTGACCATATGACGCTGTACGGAGTCTTGCGTCATGCCGACTACTGCGGAGCCGACATCCCTGCCCTGATGGAGGAGGCCCGGCTATGGCTTGCCTCGGTCGTTCCCTTCCGTGAGGACGCGGATCCGGAGGTGGTTGCACGGCTCAGACGAAGAGGTAGCACCTTCGGCGCGCCGACTCCTGCAGGGTACGAAGAACCACAAGGCGAGAACCCGTAGCGCTGGCTCTGGCTAGTGAGCACGCGAACGCCGTCCACTTGCGCCGCTCTCCACACCGCCGTCCAGTCGCTAGGGTCGGTCTCGCGCGGGCGGAGCAGCGGGGGAGGTCTGCAGTGATCGTTGTAGACGGTCGGGTCGACGAGGAGAAGCTGCATGAACTGCTCGCGACCGGCACCGAGACGACGCACCTCGACTTCAAGGCGACCCTGGACCTGTCGTCGGGCAAGTCGAAAGACGCGCTCGATTTCGTGAAGGACGCAGTCGCGATGGGGAATCTCCCCGAAGGCGGGTACATCGTCGTCGGCGTGCATGACGACGGGCGGCCGGCGAAGGACATGGCTGCGATCCGAGCAGCCGAGTTCGACTCCGCGAAGTTGCGCCAGAAGATTGCGGGCTTCGTGGAGGCGCCGGTCAACATCATCAGCCGCGTGCACGTCGTGGACGACTGGGCGATTGCCCTCGTCTACGTCCAGCCGAACCCCGATGCTCTCCCGGTTCCGTTCCTCAAGATCGGCCAGTACGCCGGTGAGGGCCGCGAAATGAAGACGGTCTTCAGCCCAGGCGAGGTGTACGTCCGCGAGGGCACGTCCAACGTGCTACTTCGCTACGGTCACTGGGCGCAGCTGCTCGACCGCTACCGCGAGCGGGTGAAGGCTGAGGCGCGCCGAGACATCGATGAGCTCGTATCCAGACTCGTAGAGTCAATGAGCGATGCGCCATCCGGCGCCGCACCGGTTCCGCCGCTCGCGCTCGGCATGGACCACGCCACGCTGACGACGGCGTTGGAGGCCGCTTTCGACGCGGGCGCTAGTTCGCGCATCCGCCGCCTGATCATCGAGGCACACGAGGCGGCAGCATCGCCGCAGGAGCAGGTGCGGAGACAAGCGCTCGACGAACTCACGATGGTCGGGGCGGTGGCGATGCTGCACGATCACGACGACGTGCTCGAGCAGGTAGTCGACGCGCTTTGGACCGTCTACGAGCAGGTCGGCTTGCCGGACGGTTATGCGGTACAGCTCCAGGGACATGACGCCGCACGAGCAGCCCACCTCCTCGACGTCATCCTTCGGGTGATGGCGCTCGGCGCACTTGCCGTACGCCTGCAACGCTGGCGACACCTCCCGCGCATGGCGGACAGGCCGGTGCGCACGGCACCGCACTACGCATTCGCATCGTGGCTTCGGCACGGACCGGTGATGGCTGCCCGTGCAGGCCTGCTCGGAAGCGATGGCGACTCTGCGAAGGGTGGACAGCTGATTTCTCTCACGCGGTCCCTGGTGTCGGCCTCACCTGGGCTACGTCCGGATCGACCATCGTCGGACGTCCCTGCCGCCGACGCGTTGGCGCCGGACGACTGGCTGCTCAACTCAATCTGCGCGTTCGACCTGTGGTGGTGCGTGATCGCCGAGGCGTTGAGTGCCGAGTACGAGGCGCCCTCCTACCCGTACTGCGCCGCGTTCAACCAGTCCCGTGCCCAGTCTGCGATCGACCGGATCGCCACCGACGACGGCGCCCGCCGTGCGGCGTTTCCTGAAGCCTCGGACGAGGAGGTGTCCGCCGCCCTGGCTCGCGTACTCGTGATGGCAGAGCAGCAGTCCGCGCAGTTCGGCGGATGGTGGGATGGACGGTCTGCCAACGTTGCCGTGGACGCGTTCCTGAGGCGGCACGGCCACTGAGCGCGCGCGTGGCGGCTCGGGAAGGCGCCGATTAGCAGGCCCCACGGGTGGGCAGCAATGGCCGGACCCTCACGTCTTGAAGCCCGGCGCTCGATCAGCGGCGGCGGGCCGATCCTCTGCGAAGTGTCCATGAGCGGGATCGTGGGCAAGCGCTCCGTCGCTGTCCGCGTCGCCTCCGAGAAGAGGGGCCCGTGAACGTCCATTGTCAGCGTCGCGGAGAAGCGAGGCGGCGGCGTGCCGGCGATGCAGCCAGCTTCCTCCCTTCGCTGGCCGACCTGTCCAGCCAGAGGCCTAGTCGCGGCCGCCCGTCCTACTTCAGAGGAATCGAGTTGTCGGAGTAGACCCGTCTACCGTCACCGAGGTCCACCCACGCTCGCATGTCCCTGAACGGGACGTCATGCTCACGGCTGGCGTGCCTGAGGCTGTCGACCGGCACCATGACCCGAGCCGGCTCGCCGCCTGGGTCTACAGCAGCAGGCAGTCGGGCGGAGAGAATGTGCGGCGAAGTCACGAAGAGGTTCCCCGACTTCTTCGCACGTCCGACCCGAACGCCGAAGTTCAGCACTGTGACGGGCTGCCCGCCCTTGTTGATGACCTCGACGGCGACCTGATCGTCGTCGTGGAACTCCGGCGCGTGATGCGGTCCATAGACCGGGATGGTGTACGACGACTTGACGATGACCACGCGGCCGGAGGTTCGGCGCGTGTGGACCTGCCATGCCAGTTAGCCCAGGCCGCTGAGCGCGCCGACTGCGCCAGTGACCGCGCCGAGCACTGCAAGTGCGTCAGCACTCACGTTCACGCCTCCTCTGCCAGTCGCCTCAGGCGCTTCGCCTGACGTTGCCTCCTGCTCTTGGCCACCGCACCTCTCGCTGCTTTCGCTGAAGATCAGCCCGCCGTCCCTTCGCGGCCCGAATGCCAGGCGACGTGCGGGATCAGGTTAGTTCCACGCCCGTCCTTGACGGCCGAGGACAGCGGGCCCAATCTCAGAGTGGCTCGGACCACGCAACTACTCGTCTGGGTTCACCGTGACCAGGGAGGTGACCGATCACGTCATCTGACTCCGAGTCGATCGGGCGGAGCGACGAGGGGCGCCGCGCGCCGGCGGACCTGCAGACGTGGGGCCTCCTGCACAGGTTCTGCGAGGACTCGAGCCTCACGCGTGATGGCAAGGCGGCGGTGGGTCAGATCCTCGACCGGCTGGAAGAGCGACTCGGTCGCGCTTGGCCGCAGAGGCTGTGGGCAGCGCACCATCGGCTCTACTCGGAGCTGCTGTGGTTCAGCGCTAACCTGGGAGTTTCCTGGGAGGTGAGGAACGCCGCTTACCTTCGGACATGTCCTCGCTGCCCGACGACGTGGAACCGGCGCTATGCATCTCGCAGACTTCCGTGGTCTGGCGTCACTCGGCCGCCTCTGTCCCGC
>Ga0209538_1001199_pt1 | contig 13920 bp, 8 predicted proteins | sample BarGraNGADG00211_2_FD_184492 | JGI IMG/M metagenome (GOLD analysis project Ga0209538, IMG submission 184492) | Arctic peat soil microbial communities from Barrow, Alaska - Barrow Graham LP Ref core NGADG0004-211 (SPAdes) (version 2) | ecosystem: Environmental > Terrestrial > Soil > Wetlands >... | reverse complement strand
GTGAAATCAGCGTGATTGTTCCTACGACGACAACGTGGAATCCTATTGCTGTTACGAATGCTGACGGAACAGGGACAAGCGCTGAGAACTTTGTGATTGACCCCTATTTAGCGTTTCAGCCGTGTGGCGGTGGGGCGGTATCACGCAATACGCCTGGGACCTGGGCCGCAGTGCGCGATGGGGCAGGAACTGCTGCAGCACTTATAAACGTTGCGGACCATGCACTGGTAGGGTTCTATTGTTCGACACCTGAAGCAGTGTATGATTGGATGTCCAGAGCGATCTTCATGTTCGATACCTCAATGATCCCGGATGGGGCCGTCATATTGAGCGCATCACTCGCTGTATGGGGAGATGGGTTTTATGACACCCTGAGTGTCGATCTAGGAATTAACGTCTTTGAAGCAGTGGCGACCAGTTCCGATGCCACCCTTGCCGCGAGTGATTATAATACTATTGCGGATACGGAATTAGCGACAGTCATTCCGTGGGCAAGTTTTAACAACAGCGCCTACAATACCTTCATATTAAATTCCATAGGGCTGGGAAAAATCAACACCACCGGGGTGACGAAACTAGGGTTACGCAACGCTAATTTTGATGCGGCGAATGTCGAACCAATGGCAGCCTATTCCGGATCGGCTTATTTTAGTTTTGATATTCGTGCAGTGAATCTCTACAAACCAGTGCTGGTGATAGAAATGGATTATGATCCTGTTATAGTCACCTTAGATATTGTGTGGGTAGACGATCACACCGTGTCAGTTACGCCGACTATTGACTCTGGAGGTCATACACCTACTGGCATAACGTTGAATTGGGATGGCACTACTAGTCCTGTCGTCAGTGAAACGTCTTATGAGATGGACATTACCCACAGTGGCGACACCACGGCGATTATCACGGTCACAGACGAAACCGTTGTCACTACTACGAAGACTGTTGTCTTTGATGGTGACTCATATCCTGGCGATCCTATAGTACCTCTATTAGGTTGTTCGTTAGCTATCCAAGACATTGTAGGGAATATCGCCACACTTCTAGTATCCATTACTCCAGGAGATTATGCTATTGCTTCGGCACAGTTAGTGTGGAATGGTGTTATTGAAGATGTTGTGGACGCTACAGCATATTCACAAACATTTGTAGCAGCTGGAACGTACACTGCCATCCTTACTGTTATTGATGAGAATGCTGATATGGTAGAGGATAATCTAGTAATAGTGATTGATCCACCTACCATAACATCTTTCACTCCATCTAGCGGTCCTATTGGAACAGTAGTCACTCTTACTGGTACTGGCTTCACTGAAGTAACATCAGTGCAATTCAACAGTACTGAAGCTATTTTTACTATAATTGGTGATACATCAATAACTACCACAGTTCCTACGGGAGCTAGTACTGGTAAAATTCGTGTTAGAAACCCCACTGGTACTGGAGTTAGTGCTACTAACTTTATCGTAGTTGGAAGAACAGAGTCTTCTGTGAGTTTTTATCAACCAGGGATAGGAGATCATTTAGATCTTAAAGTACAACTCGTTCGAGAAGGTTCTAAGTATATCTTACGATTGCATGATGGTACCTATTTTATGGGAGTCAGGACGATCGTAATTTAATGGTAGGGAAAAGAGAAATATGCTAATAGAAAACAAATTATTCGGTGGAACCATACAAACGTATACGACTATGTTAGCATCAGGATTGAATACATTTGTCCTAGCCGAGATTCTCCTTTCAGAGAATGCAGTGAATTCTCCCATACAAGTGAGTGGTATGGTATTATTCATCTCCGTTCCAGTTATCTTACATGTAGAATATCATCAAGTACAGGAGATAGATTCCGCACTAAAGATATACCTAGACTATTCTAATGGTATTCCTGGAATAGAATCAGTCTTTAATGTTACACAGTCCCTGGAAATATCTGTCTTAGAGTGTACTTTTGATGTTCTCCTGACTTTACCTGATACGGTAGAAGAAGGTGATCTAATTCAGGTTACCTATTATGCTGATAATACAGTAGCATCCAAAGCAGGAGTGATAGAAATTTATAGTTCTATAGAACAGGAGGTACTCATTTCCTATCAAGTAGAAGGATCATTAGACTACAGAGAATTTGATACTTTAGATTTTCATCCTTTGGAGTGTGGTATGACTAATGGTTTTCTTTTTATTGCAGAGGAAGAGCAAGTCGTCAGTACTATTACGTTTAAAAGTACTCCTGAAAGTGGTATACTATATAATACTAGTTATATTCCAGTGCATGTGATGGCGCGAGTCACAGATAAGTATAATAATCCAGTACCAAATTTAAGATTAATCTGGCAATGGAGTACCGATGGAGTGACTTTTACCGATTTCGTGAGTGCTGATAATATTAAAAGTAGTCCTATGACTGATTACGAAGGACAGACTGGTATCCTTATAGGGAATACTTTCTTAGATGCTCAGGCACCTGAAACTCTAACCTTACAGCTTAGGGATGAAGCCGAGAGTACTCTTCCTGCTACTACGTATGCTTTATATAAAGAGGAAATAGATACCTATACAGGAATATATCTTACTGTCGTGGCTTCTTTTCTAAGGAAGGATGAACAAGGGTATCACTATACTGTAGGTATATGGGAAGAAGGTTTCCCTGGAACGTGGGGTAGAATTGGTACTTCTGATCAAGTTTTTCAACTATTCGTGATAGATCCTTCTGGGTTATGTAGACAACTTGTAGATGCTGATGGATCCTTAGAACGTACAGCTAGTACTGATTTTAAAGCAACCGCAGTATTCCAAGACACCATCATCGTTCCAGGAACTAAGATCTATGCAACAAGAGCAGCATATGATGCTATCCCAATGTTAACTTCTAATTTATTCATGGTACTTTAAATGGCTTTATATACTCTCCCAGAAACTGGACACTTTCTTACTTTTGGACATTCTGTTCCTTCAGGATGTGTGAATCTCTGTTACCTGGAATCCCCTCTACTCACCCCAGATTCATCAATGGTTATTATGAATGCTTGGAGAGATATACCTGGGAATGAGAATAATGCTTTAGCAGGAACAAGAGAGATTACGGTTACTGGTGTAGAGGTTGGAGAGTCTGATAGATGGTCTTTAAATATTTCTCCTGGATCTTTCTACACTACAATAGTTGCTACAGTCATATCTGGAGATCTTGTAGCTGTGGGTGGGGGTTTTTCTTTAAACCCAGCAAGATATGGAGACTGGCTTACTGCTGAAGTCTTTACTACGGATCCTGTCTCTGTGACACTATTCTATACCACGAATGTCTTACAAGCTGAAGGGGAAAGAGTTGCAACGTCGGATGAATATTCAGATCCTTTTGTAGAGATAGTTGAGGTTCCATCCTTCTTTACGGAGAATGTTCTTCAAGTTGTGCATGTTCCTTTGAATCCTGCTGTTACCCCTACCGTATCTTTTTCTATAGATGGTACTACATATCAAACAATAGATTGTACGATTATAGATGTACAAGAAGGTTTAATACTTCCTGAGCAAACTCCTCCTGAAGATTCTCTACTGCTGGTAAGTTATACTGGAACGCAGAGTGAGTGGAATTTTCTTGGGAACTCTGATCATGCTGTTGCTCCTACAACAAGAGTTTTAGATTTAAATCCCATGCCTGGTCATTTTAGTGTATCTCCTGTCTTGTCATCTGGTGAGGTATATGCTTATACTGTATATCCTACAGATGAGTCTCTTGTACATTCTGTAGCTGAAGATGAGATTGAAGCTAGTTCCCTAGAAGTAGGAGGAATGATTCGCTCGAAGGATCTGGCAAGTTATTCTGGAGTCTATATCTATCTAGATGCCTTGACCGCTTTGTGCGTGTCAGATGCTACAGATACTACCTTGGATAATCCTTATACAGATATTATCTCTTGGAGTCCTGGCGTATTAAATACTGATTGGTTAGCTGGACATGGAGAAAGAGTTCTTCTAGCAAGGGTCTATCCAAAATCTCCTATTTCTATCTCTCAAGTAGCGGTCTATGACACAAGAGTACGTGGGGGTGGGATCAAGGAAGAGTATACTGAGATAGATGCTCCTGAATCTGAATTGTATTTTGATGTTGTTAACTTAGATGGTATTCCTTCAATGGAAAATGGAGCAGTGATTATTCAAGTATCGCAAGAAATATATGATAGATTTGGAGATGCAAAGGTGAGACAAGAAGTAGAGAATAGTTTGGCTGCCGGTATAGCCTACGTACTAGAGGTGCAGAGTGTTTAACCTATCCCAAATGAATAAGCTACTTCCAGTAGAAGTGCAAACTAGTCTCGCCGATGCTCTAGCTGCTATACAGGATATCTCTGTACAAATTCCATTAGAGGATGTAGGAGCTACTGTAGATGCTGAGCATTTTAATAGAGTACAAACTTCTGTTGTTAATGCTTTGAATGTTCTGTATAAGGCTGTTGATAATGTAGAACAAGTCCTGGTTGCAAGTAATGCTAGGAATGAAAGTGAGTTTAGTAAGTTAGTTCCTGCGATGGAGAGTGTCTCTAAAAGATTGTCTGCTCTACAAAGTAAGGTTACCAGTTTAGCTAATCCTATTATCTCTGTTCCTTTGGATCCGAATCCTTTAAGTACTGTACAACTAGACTTGCTAGGAATTCGTACAGAACTAGTAGGACACATTAATCAAAGTAATACTTCTGGGCTTCCTATGGGAACTGTGGATGTTGTGCATAGATTAGGTCTACCAATACCAACTCTAAGCCCTATGAAACCCGTGGTTCTTCTAAATGGTTCTAGTACAGATCATTGGGGAGAGACTATTCTTAGTAAAGTATTAATTATAGCTGATGCTGATAATATCTCCTGGCTGACAGGAACTGAGTATGCTTCTGGTGCTGCAGCTAAATTAGACTTTACCTTTGAAACACCTATTACTGTAACGAATATAGATATTGTTCCTTTTTCTCAATTTCCAGTAAAGTTTCTCACTGTAGAAGTAGATGGTAGGCCTTGTTGGGGGTATGGCGATCCTATTATTGAGACAACTAGCTTGATCTCTATTCCAGTAACCTCAGTGGTAGGAGGAAAGAATCTCTTTGGTGTTACGGGTCAGGTATTCTCAGTTACGTTTTCACAGGAACATTATACACAAAAAGTCATAGCACAATCTCCGCAACAACAGGAAGATTTAAAGTATTGGAAAGAATCCTCTCTGACACAGACTACGATAGAAAGTGTTTTTGTTGAAGATAGTACTCTACTTCCTGGTCAAGGTGAAAGTACTATCCTAGAAGATTGGATGTCATGGTCTGATACGCTGAGCGTCAAGTTACCTTTGGAGCAACAAGAGATTGTAAAATCACTTGGATTACGTCTAGGTAAAATAGCGACTTTACTTTACTATTTATCTACTAGTCCAGTAGTTAACAGAGATATCTTTTACGAATACTCTTATGGTTTTAGACAAGTAAATTTCTTACAAGAAGAATTTAGTTCCACAGGACAGTTTATCTCACAGGTTCTTCCATTAGACGGAGAACTCAGACAGGTTAAGGTTGTTACAGAAGTCTCTATAGAAGAAGGAAGTGATTTTCTTCCTGATAAAGTAACTGGGATAGCAGATATAGCTACTGGGTTATCTGGTGCAGAGACAGCACTTCTAGCAGGCAATATATTGAATGATTATATAGATTACGAGATGCTAGAACTGGAAGATCTCTCCCTCAGGAAGAATATCTCCTTCAGATTATCTTTAAGAGATGGCAATAACACACCCTCCATTCCAGTCTATCCTGATATATGGACTAGAATTATTCCGTATACTCCAATACCTTTAAGTGTTCCTATAGGAACTACAGATCTCGTAGTATCTCCTACATATACATACCTGGCTAATGAGGATGGTAATGTCTATAGTGTAGTCCCTGGTGGCGAATTAATACCTTTAGTTAAACCTGATCCTGTTGCGGTTCCTATACAATTAGCCTTAGATGGTGAGAATCTTTATGTCTATTGCTATAATGCTATGGCACATACCAGTGCTTTGTATTCTTGGAATGGAACATCCTGGGATACTATAGATACTTTCCCAAATACCGTCTCTGTAGCTTCTAAGTTCTGTGCATTTACTAATACTAATAAGTTTGTAGCTTTAGGAGTAGGTGATACTGGAACTGTTCAATATAAGTATGTGGGTGCTTCATGGATAGAGACTTTAATACCTAATAGTACTGGGAAAGATCAATTCGATACTTTGTACACTGCAGTAACTGGAGAAGAGTATGCAGTATTAGTAGAGAATGGAAAGCTTGTTATTGGTGCTGCAGAACTACTTCCAGCATTAAGTCTCGTTCTTCCTGCTGTTCCCGTATGGGCAGGTACAGAATATGTAACAGCTATTGCTACAGCAGCTAATGTCATTATAGTAGGAACTAATGTAGGTCGTTTAGTATCACTAACACATAATACTACTTGGACTTATGCAGATATTACTACTGTGAATAGTAATATTCCTGTGACTGATATTGTAATGGATGCTACTAGTTTTTTGGCAAAGAATTCTATTGGAGATGTAACGTACTATAAGAAGGTTTCAACAGATTGGGTTCCTGAGACTCCTGAACATATAGGTGGTGGAGCAGTTGCCATCTCTGGTGTCGCTGGAGAATATTCTATACTAGGTGAAGATGGTCATCTGTATAAAAGAATTCTATCTGGTCACTTGACCTGGTTCTCTTTACTGAAGGGGATGAAGAATTTACCTCTGATAGAGATGACTGATACTTATACTTCTACAGATGGAAGTTTAATCTTATCTGAATTTCCTTTTGTGGATATTGAAGCAATTAACACGTATCATACAAAGAATTATCCTACCTTAGAGTATAATCCTAATAGTGAGACTATTCCTATTCTGAAACCTTTTAAGATAGAGGTGAAGTTAAAGGATGGTTCTGTTATTACCTCTGATACTACTGGGAAACCTTTTAGAATAACTGGAGTACCTACGTTTCAAACAATACCTACTACTGTAAACACTGGAACGGAGGTGGAGGAATTATCTCTACCCTACTTGGCTACGAATATTACTATAGATGATATCTCTACCTTAAAATCTAATTCTAGTCAACTTAGAGATATTGCTTTAGATATTTATACTTCCCTGGGTCAAACAACCACTACATCCTATAGCGAATATGTAACACGAAGAGTCTTTAGAACCCTTTACAAGAACTGGTCAAGTCCTGCGTGTGCTATAGGGTTAATTCTTCCTGATAAATCTGGAGTGAAGAAACTTTATTCTCCTACGTCTTCTACACATAGAATTTTGAATATGCCTAAAGTGGATGTCTTACAGAGGGATGGGATTGTTATCTTTAGAAAGAAGATCCCAGAAAATATTCAAGTAGAAGATGCAGATGGACCAAGGCTTCTAAATACCTTAGATAATTTACAGGTGATTGTTTTTGACTTCTTTGCTCCCAACACTACGAAACCTTTGCGTAACTCTGCTGGTAATGTGCTGGTAGATGCTAATGGTAATACTCTCTATGAAGAATTAGATTCTCGGTCTCTTCCTTATACTACGAATGTTACTGATTATTTAAGTGGTATGACTCCAGATGTCTCTGATAAACCTTTTAATAATAGTGTTGGTTTAGATGATCCTGAATACTTTCCGGTGATTACATACTCGCATCAAGGCAGAGAGATAAAGTTAAATAGAATCTTCACCAAGGAAGAGGCTGTTGAAATATCTGTGAAGTACTGGTCTATGCAACTACGTCCTAGATTAATAGTCTATCTTCAAAGAGCAGGAGAGACTGCTATGCCTCCCACACAATCACCTTGCCTAAAAGCATGTAGTCTTCTAATAGGGAGGATATTATGATACCAATTTCTCCTCTTCGTTCCAGAGCTTCATTTATTCTTATCTCAGGCTTAGAGAATCTTCTTTCAGGATTAAAGAAACTCATATCTTCTATAGGATGGTCTTTCTTAGTAGTACGTCCTTTTCAGAAGAATGATTATCCTTATAAGGAAGATTACTTGGAGATGATTACTGAGACAGGGATGGATGTTAATACTATCTCTTCTCTGATACCTCAAATGACTCAACAAGGATTATCTATTGTTAATTTTGGTGAAGGCCAAAGGATTTCTCTAAAGGAAGATCTTCTAGAAGTAATTCAAGAATTAGATACCTTAGAAGCAACGATAAATGCAGAAGTACGATCCAGGTTTATTGGAGTAGGTGAGTTTGAAGATGTTGCCAGGGAACAAGTTCAATCTTTTGTGGAAAACTTTGCTAATGATACTTATATAGATCATGATAAAAGTTCTAATATCTTATTGATTCCTGATGGTGAATGTGTTACCTTAAGTAGGCAAGCAGACTTGGATCTGGCTTTAAGTGCTAAACAAAGTATAGATATCCTAGATGGTTCTGGAGTGTTACTTGGTCTTCCTGGTAATACATGTGAAGTAGAAATTCCACAGAACTCTATTGTTCCTGGAGATAGTACTCCTGAAGTCACTTTTCTAGGTGAGACTGATACTCATTCTGATCCAATAGTGATGTTCGATAGTACACCGGATACCTGGTTTGAATTTGAACGGTGTTCTTTGGACACTATGACATCTGTGATTTTAGATGAACCTAAGCAAAAAGTTCCGGCTGTGGTACAAAGAGCAAATAATCTAAGAACAAAAGCGCCAGTGCTTACTGCATCTCCATATATCCAACCTTTATCTAAAATAGGACAAGCTTACTTTTATGATACCTCTGCAGGTAAACCTACAGATATCTTTAAAGTAATTAGTCCTGACCTATGGACTATCACGGCTACTGAGGGTGATGTACATACTACTACACAAAAGATAGGAATACCTAAAGATAATACCTTAGTCTTGAGTATTCTAATGGAACTGGCTGAGCCACGCATTTTAAATTATCTAGAGTTAGATCCCTACATACCAGTAGGAGCCAAAGATTATACCTTAGATTCTATTACTCTGTATCCAGCTATCACTGAGAATAGTCAAGCAGAAATAAAAACTATCACCCCTACCCTCGTTCCAGATAGAGTAGTTATTACTCTTCCTTATCTAGTGAAGATCGCTAAGGTAAAGATAGTCCTAAAGCAAACAACTCCTTATACTACCTCTATAGGACATCCTTTTATTCTAGCTACTGTGAATGAACAAACTAAGAAGAGTTTCCTTTTTATGACCTATAGTAATAAGAACAAGACTATCTATCAGAGATTAAAGAATGAAGATGAAGCCCTCTCTTTGGATTATTATAAGAATAGAGATCTTACTGTGGTAGGAGCTGTCCTGGGGGCAGGTGTAGCTATTGCTATGGGCGCACAGATTGCTCTATCCGTGTTTTTGGGTCCAGCTGCTATTATTGGATGGGTAGTAATGTCACTCTTTGGAAAGTCAACCACTAGAACAGTAAAGAATGTTGCTAGAGGAGTAGATGTCTTCCTAGGAAAGAGATGGCAAATAGGAATTAGGGATCTTGCCCTGAAGCAATTTCATTATGATCAAAGTGGTAAGTTAGTCTCTAAAGCTTTTAATTTTAAACAACCTGTACAGACTTGTTCTTTTATTCCTAAGGATGAATCTCATGAAGGCTTAACTACTTTAAGATATTTCTTAAGTCCTGATAATGGAACTACTTGGTATGAGAACTCCACGATAGTTACATTTGATGCTCCTACTACTAGTGTTCTAGTACAGGTTCTACTGGAACGAAGGGCGGTGGATGTTGATGATGAGATACTCACTCCCAGATTGAACGGGTATGAACTAAAAGGATATGCAGCGTGATAGCAATAACTCAACTGAAAAAAGCCTACGAAGATATTATCTATAAGCATTTAAGAGCAGGTTATATTCCTTCCTTGCATACTATCCGTACAGAAGCTGCTGAGGTACTTCCAGAACCGGGGAAACCCTATACCAAGGTAGTACTACAGCATAATAATACGTTGATAGATGATACTTATAATACACAGTGGTATAAGATCCAAAAAGATTTAGAGTTACTTTATGGGCAATTATATACTCATGCTGTTCTGTTAACTACTGGAACGGAGCGGGTAGCTACGTGGTCTGTCATGCTGGCTAGTCTGATAGGAGAATTCTCTGCAAAGATAGCTGAGATAGATTCTGGTGTTATACAAATTGTCGAAACATTTTCTACAGGAGATAAAATAGATGGTGGAGTTTTCTGATTCTAAGGTTCCAAAGACTACGGCTTTAGTAGATCTTATCAATAAAGAAGTGACTCTCCCTGTGGATCCAGTTAACTTTATCTGTAGGGATCTTTCTGTAGCACAGATCACAGGAACTTCAAGTGGGATAGAACAACCTGTCTCAGGAATGAACTTGAGAGATCTTCTAACAGACCAAACCTGGATGACACAAGTATTGTCTGGTGGTGGAGGTGCTTCATTTACTGTAGAGATTTATTTTCCAGAAGCTGTAAAAACTACTAGGATAGAGTATGAGGTAACTCATAAGCAGTCAGTAGTAGTATCTGTTCTGGTAGGAGTGAATTGGATTCCCTTAAATGGAGAACAGGAGATCTTAGGTGTTAGATTAGTCTTAGGAAGAAGCATGGGGATAAGTAGTGGTGACCAGTTTATCTATACGTTTGGTTTGAAATCCGTGCATATTTTATCTTGTTCTTATGTCCCTACTGCTACACTTACTACCTTGAAGTTAGATATTCCTAGGAATGATATTTCTATAAGTTCTGTTTTACTAGATGTGGATGCTATACTTCCTCCTGGTACTTCGATTACCTATGAAGCAACCTTAGGAGATGAGTCCTTTCCTGTATTAAATCTTGTCCCTGGTATGATCACTCCTATAGGAAGTTCTATTCATACAGAAGAGATTATTTATGTACCTGGAACGGAGGATGTGACTTTTCAGTATGGTCGTCCTTTGCAATTAGCAACTTTAACCAATGAAACTAGATTAGATACTATTTTAAAGAAACCAGGTAATGGGATATTTGTAGGTGATGGTCAGTGGTATGTAGAATCTTACAATTATGATTGGTCTTTTCGTCCTAAGCATACTCCAGGACCCGCAGATTGGGTAGATCTTTCAGAGAAGGGTGTTGCGAAGAAAGAGATTTCTAAATTCTATGTAGATATTTTTAGAGGAAATTGGTATAAAGATCTAACACGCACAAGTATTTCTGGTACTGGAACAGCCTTAACTTCTTTAGTAGATATGGCTGCTGATTTTGTGACAGATGAAATAGCTGCTGGCGATTTGGTTTATTTCATAGCAGATGATGGTACTATATCTTATAGGAATGTTGCTGCAGTTACAGATTTAAATACTTTAGCTTTGGACGCGAGTTATGCTATTTCAACTAGTGGTTCTTATGAGATAATTCCAGGTATTCCTATTCTAGTCAATAGTAAGTATAGATTTGACTTATTAAATGGTAGAGATCCTTCAGGTAGATATGAGGAAGGTTTTAGTTTTGAAGCCTTTACTACCTATAAGTTTACTACTTGGATCTATGCTAAGGATGATTTCTCTTTTGTGACTCCTTCTGTTGGAAGTAGAGTCTCAAGAGATAGTGCTCTTTTGACAGGAATGAAAGACATTACGGAGCTTCCAAGTACTCAGGAAGATAGTGATATTTGGTTAACTGTTTACGTAAATAGTAATGTCATTGCAAAATCTTCTAGTGGAGTAAACTGGGTTTTTCAAAAGGGATGGAATGAAATTACAGTCTATGCATGTTGTGCTGAGGATTATGCCACACCTATTTCCTTAGGTATTTCTTTATCACCAGAGTCATTTCCTCTTCTTTCCACGGCTACTTCCACACTAACTTCTAATGTAGATCTAACTTTAAGTGATGAAGGTCTTGCGTACATTTCTTATGATTTAGATAGTTCCGGGAATCCCTTAAAGAATATTCAATATGTACGTGCTAGTTTAAATGGATTAGACCAAACATCTCTTTTTGACTTACAGTATAATACTCCTATTCTTTATAATGGTAGATACTCGATGCTTTATAGCCCAGATATTAGAGTCTATCTTCCAGTAAACCCAACAGCTCGTGTGACAGCACGGTATGATACAGTAGATGATGGTGTGCAACCTGATAATATTAGTCTTGAGATAGGACTGTCAACTGTGGATACTTCTGTTAGGCCTATCCTGTCTGGGTACACACTCTCTTTCTTCTAAGGAACTTTTATGTATTTTCTTTCTAAAATTTATCCAGATCCAAGAGGTATTTCTTTAACTCCACCAGAAGGAGTGCAAATTCCACAGAGATTTCGCTATCGTGGTGAGAGAGAAAGTGCAAAGTGGAATGGTATGCTATATGGGAATCTTATAGATCAAGAACACCTAGAGAAGTTCTTTGTTTACTTTAAAGAAGAATTCCTAGCTTATACATATATTCAATGTTTAACATTAGCAGAAATCTCTGAAAAAATAGCAGCACATAGACAGAGTAGAAATGCTGCACAAAGGGCAATATGATAACACAACCTTCTAGTATCTCTCCTGGTGGTGGACGTACTTCTAGTGATTTAAATAGTGTAGTGGAAGATCTGTTTGAAAGTTGGCAATCTATCGCTGATACCGCAGACTCTCTCAGTACTCTAGTAGAACGTCTAGATAAAAGATTAACCTTACAAACTAGCTGTTATAATACTATGTTAGATCAGTTAGATAATACCACCTCCGTTCCAGTAGATACTCTTTTCTTATCACCATATGCTTTACAAGGATACGGAGAAACTTTAATAAGAGGTGAGAGTACTGCTTTAGTTCTTCCTGAATACGGTTTGGTAACTACTGATATGGCAGTACCTGATAATCAATTCTGTGTCAAGGATGCAGAAGGTGTTCCCTGGGTACCATCAGCTACTTTATTCAAATGTGTTGTGCTAAAGGATGATGCTTCAGAGCCAGCAGATGCAGATTTTGAAACAGTGAATGCTGATTTGATTCCTATGGTCTTTGACGAGGATATCACCACAAGTTGGTATGTAGATCTCTCTGAAGCTCCTCTGCCAGATCTCTTTCATATTTGGATAGAAGCTACTCTTCCTATGGAACATCTCTTTCAGACTAGAACGAATGGGGTAACGATACATCCTTTACCTGAGTACGGAGCTACTTTAGTTGGAGCTGCCTATAAAGCTAGTGGGTCTGGAACGTGGGTGGATTTTGAAGACCTTGGATCTGGAGAACCTGCTAGGGCCAGGATGTTCCTCTCAGCAGATCTTAGGATAGAGAAGGTTCGTTTCCATTATACTATGTCTGCTACAGAAACCTTAGTGGGACCGGCTGCGAGTCTAGCTTTTTATGTAGTGCATTTAGGAGCATACTATTTTACTTGGGATGCTTCTGCTTCTTTGAAATTAGATCTTAGACCTTTACTAACAGATCCTGATACCGGAAATTATATTAAACAACTTGCTTTAACAGGACATTTAGTAAATGGATCAAGTGCTACCGTTGTCTTAGAAGAACTAGATGAAATTCTTTCCTATAAAGATGGTGTCTCTATAGAAGTGACGCCTACTACAAATATTAAAAGCATATCCCTGGCGACTGTGGAGGTAACAGCTTGAGTACTTTAAAACATAATACATTAAAAGATGAGAATGCTCATCCTCTCGGCTGGGTTGGAGCTGAACCTTCAGTTCCAGCACTTACTACTGGTATGGCATGGCAAACAGCTGCTGACCAAGTAAAGTTTCGAACTTCTACTGCTACCTGGAAACGATTCTTAGATGAGTCAGATGCTACATCTCTTTCTGCTGATCTTACTGCACATAAGGTAGGAGGTACGGCTCAACATCCTGAGGCTACTATTACAACTAGTGGTTTTATGGGGTCTGTGGATAAAACAAATCTTCAAAATGTTAT
>Ga0209538_1001198_pt1 | contig 13920 bp, 10 predicted proteins | sample BarGraNGADG00211_2_FD_184492 | JGI IMG/M metagenome (GOLD analysis project Ga0209538, IMG submission 184492) | Arctic peat soil microbial communities from Barrow, Alaska - Barrow Graham LP Ref core NGADG0004-211 (SPAdes) (version 2) | ecosystem: Environmental > Terrestrial > Soil > Wetlands >... | reverse complement strand
CTTCGGGCAAAACGTGGCCCTCGAGTACGAGCGGAACAAGGAGCGGTACGCCTTCCTCCGGTGGGGCCAGAAAGCGTTCAAGAACTTCCGGGTCGTCCCGCCGGGGACCGGCATCTGCCACCAGGTCAACCTCGAGTACCTCGCCTCCGTCGTCTTCCGTGGCGAGGGGGGACTCGCCTACCCCGACACGCTCGTCGGCACCGACTCGCACACAACGATGATCAACGGGCTCGGCGTCCTCGGGTGGGGCGTCGGCGGAATCGAAGCGGAGGCCGCGCTCCTCGGGCAGCCGGTCTCGATGCTGATCCCCGAGGTGATTGGCTTCAAGCTCCACGGGACGCTCCCCGAAGGAGCAACGGCCACCGACCTCGTCCTGACCGTCGTCCAGATGCTCCGGAAGAAGGGGGTCGTTGGGAAGTTCGTCGAGTTCTACGGCTCCGGCATCTCGGCCCTATCGCTGACCGACCGGGCGACCATCGCGAACATGGCCCCCGAGTATGGCGCCACGATGGGCTTCTTCCCGGTCGACGCCGAAACGGTCTCGTATCTGAAGTTCACCGGACGGGCCGAGGTCGCCCCTCTCGTCGAGGCCTATACGAAGGAGCAGGGGCTCTTCCGGACCGACTCGGCTCCCGAGCCGCGCTTCAGCGACACGCTCGGGCTCGACCTCGCCACCGTCGAGCCGTCGCTCGCGGGGCCGAAGCGCCCGCAGGACCGGGTGCCGCTGAAGGACGCCAAGAAGGTCTTTGAGACGTCGCTCGTTCAGATGCTCGACGCGCAGAAGGAGCCGGCGAAGCCCGCAAAGACCATCGTGGTGACCGAGGGGCACGAGTCGTATCAGCTGGGACACGGGGCCGTCGTCATCGCGGCGATCACGTCCTGCACGAACACGTCCAATCCCTCCGTCATGCTCGGCGCCGGCCTCCTCGCGAAGAAGGCGGTCCAGCGTGGCCTGACGGTCAAGCCCTGGGTGAAGACCTCCCTCGCGCCCGGCTCCCGGGTCGTGACGGACTACCTGACGAACGCCGGGGTCATGCCCTACCTGGAGGCTCTCGGCTTCAGCGTCGTCGGCTACGGCTGTACGACCTGCATCGGAAACTCCGGTCCGCTGATCGAGAAAGTCTCGGAAGCGGTCAAGACGGGTGACCTCGTCGTTGCCTCGGTCCTTTCGGGCAACCGGAACTTCGAAGGACGGGTCAACCCGCTGGTCAAGATGAACTTCCTCGCGTCGCCGCCGCTCGTCGTCGCCTATGCGCTGGCGGGAGGCATGGATCTCGACCTGACCAAGGAACCGATCGGCGTCGATCGGTCCGGCGCGCCCGTGTACCTCAAGGACATCTGGCCGACGCCGGCCGAGGTCCGGGAGGCCGTGGCGAGCTCGGTCAAGCCCGAGCAGTTCCAGAAGGCCTACGGGAAGGTCTTCGAGGGGGACGCCGATTGGCGCGGGCTCCCAGTACCGACCGGCAAGACCTTCGCTTGGGACGCGAAGTCGACCTATGTCCGGAAACCGTCGTTCTTCGACAACCTGCCGAAGACGCCGGCGTCCCTCGCCGACGTCAAGGGGGCGCGGTGCCTCGCCCTCCTCGGTGACTCCGTCACGACCGACCACATCTCCCCCGCCGGGAACATTGCCAAGGGGAGCCCGGCGGCCAAGTACCTTCAGGCGAACGGGGTCGAGCCGAAGGACTTCAACCAGTACGGCGCCCGCCGCGGCAATCATGAAGTCATGATGCGCGGCACGTTCGGAAATATCCGCCTCAAGAACTTGATGATCCCCGGGACGGAGGGCGGCGTCACGCTCCATCTCCCGGGTGGCGAGCAGATGCCGATCTACGACGCCGCCATGAAGTACCAGGCCGAAAAGACGCCGCTCGTCATCCTCGGCGGGGCAGAGTACGGGACCGGCTCCTCGCGCGACTGGGCGGCCAAGGGGACGATGCTCCTTGGCGTGAAGGCGGTCATCGCCAAGAGCTTCGAGCGAATCCACCGGTCGAACCTGGCCGGCATGGGGCTCCTCCCGCTCCAGTTCCAGCCGGGCGAGGACGCCCAGACGCTGGGGCTGACCGGCAAGGAAACGTTCGACATCGGCGGAGTGGCCGAAGGGCTGACGCCGCTGAAGAAGATCCAGGTGACGGTGACGGACGAGAAGGGGGCGAAGAAGAGCTTCACCTGCACCCTCCGTCTCGACACGCCGAACGAGGTCGACTACGTCCGCCACGGGGGAATCCTCCAGTTCGTGCTGAGGTCTCTCGCGGCGAAGTAGGGTTCAGGAGAAGTTCCGGGGTTCGCTCGGGCCGCGGGTACCCGCGGCCCGTCTCTTTTGGAAGCTTGACGAGTACTGTCCGCGAAGGCACCCTCCAACCATATGGCGGGAGCTCTCACACCAACTTCCAATCGATCTCTTGCCGAAGAACAGCCTGTACTCGAGGCCGCTTCTCTCAGTCCAGCGGCGCATATTGCGATTCTTCTCGTCGTCACGGGGCTTCTCCTAACTCGGCGTCCGGACGCCTTTTTCAACCCTCAGTTCTGGGCGGAAGACGGCAGTGACTGGTTCGCTCAGGCGCACTCGCTAGGTCCATGGGTGCCCTTTCGAATGCCGAACACCGGCTACCTACAGACGATCTCGCGGCTCGTGGCGGCGATCTCCATCTACTTTCCCTTGCGCTACGCGCCGACGGTCTTCAACTTCTTCGCGCTGCTTGCGCAGCTGGCGCCCCTGAGTGTCCTTCTCTCGGCACGCGCCTCGACGTTGGCGAGGCTTCCCGCCCGCCTCTTCTTCGGGCTGCTATACGTGTGCTTGCCGAATTCGTTCGAGATTCACATGAACGTCACGAATGCTCAGTGGCATCTCGCGTTCCTCTTCTTTCTCGTGCTGATCCTGCCCTCGAGCGATCGCCCATGGCGGGTGTTCGATTGGGTAGTGATCGTTATCGCGGGGCTCAGCGGGCCGTTTTCCTTTCTCCTCGTACCGGTTGCGTGGCTACTTTGGTGGGAAAGGCGACTCCGCCTTTCAAAGGCCCTCGCAGTGTCGGCTTGTGCGGCGGTTCAAGTGGCCGCATTCCTTTCCATGGGTGGCACCCCCCGCGACCACGGCCCCATGGGCGCATCCATTGGTGCCTTCTCACGAGTCATTGGCGGCCAGGTCGTCATCGGCAGCCTGCTCGGCCAGGGTGGGCTCGAGCACCTGAATACTCATCCACACTTTGCTCGCTACGTCTTCTTCGCGTTGACGATCGCAGCGTTCGGAGCCCTTTGTTTGACGGCCTTTCGCGGGTCCATCGAACATAAGGCCTTCGTTGCTTTCGCGGCGATGATCCTGGCCGCAACGCTTTGCTCACCGAACGGGAACGGGACAGCCCCAGCCTGGCCATCCCTCGGACACCCTGGAATGAGCGGCCGCTACTGGTTCATTCCGATGCTGGCTTGCCTCGTGACCCTCGCCTGGTTGGCTGCCGGGCGGCATCCCCTCGCGATGCGGGTTCCGGCCGTCGTCTTGCTTCTCCTGCTCCCTATCGGGGTGATGCTCGATTGGAAGTACCGTCCCTTCGAAGATTTCCGATGGCGAGAGCATGCGGCGCTCGTCGAGGCATCGGCGCCCGGCACGGCGTTCGAGATTCCCATCAACCCGCCTGGGTGGAAGGTACGTCTCACGGCGCGTCCACGCAGCAACCCTTGACCGAGACGTCCCTGGGCAGCGTCACTCATCTTCGCGGACGATCCGAAACTTCTTCTTCGGGTCCTCGGGCGGGGCGACGGGCCGGAGGATCTTCCGGCCTCCGGTCGGCTCGCCGAGCCGGTTGAAGCCGGTCTCGTCGTCGATCGCGCAGACCACCCGCCCCTTGAAGTCGGACCAGAAGTACTCCCCCTTCTTCGGAGGACGGACCTCGCCGGTCCACTCGTATCCGTCCGGCGGGGGTCCGGGGTCTCCGGGCGCCGGTCCAAGGCGGATCCGGATCGCGAACGGCCCCTCCGGATCGAGGTTCCCCCAGATCAACAGCTCGTCCCCGTTCCGGTAGACGCTCGCCTCGATCTTCTCGAACCCCTCGGGAATCTCCACGTCTCGCCGTGCTCCTGCCAGCTCAATTGTACGCACAGCGATCTGAGAAGATGTCGCGCGGAGTGGAAGAGGGACATCCCGGAGCCGTCCAGTTCGACGCCGCGAGCAAGAAGTACGGAGAGCGCCTGGCGCTGGATGCCTTGACGCTTCGGGTGAAGCCCGGCGAGATTTTCGCCCTCGTCGGCCCGAACGGCGCCGGGAAGACGACGGCCATCGGCCTCCTGACCGGCCTCCTCACGCCTACGGCGGGCCGCGTCCTTGTTTTCGGCCTCGACGTCTCCTTGGAGCCGCTCGCGGTGAAAAGGCGCCTCGGTCTCGTCCCGGACCGGCCCTGGATCTGGCCGAAGTGGACCCCTCGTGAGGCGCTCCGCTTCACCGGAGCAGTCTTCGGGATGACGGGGCGGGCCCTCGACGAGAGGATCGAGGCGGAGCTGGAGGCTTTCTCGCTGGCCGAGGCGGGGGACCAGCGCGCCGAGACTCTCTCCCACGGGACCCGCCAGAAGGCGGCTCTCGCACAGGCATTCCTCCACGACCCCGACCTCTTCGTCCTCGACGAGCCGATGGTGGGGCTCGACCCGGCGGCCCAGCGGAACCTCGTGGCCAGACTGAGGGAGCGGACGCGGACGGGGGCGGCGGTCCTCTTCACGACACACCACCTCTCGCTCGCCGAGGAGATCGCCGACCGCACGGGTGTCTTGGGTGAGGGGCGGCTGCTGGCAGCAGGAGACCCTCGCGACCTCCAAGGACCCCGTGGGATGCGCGGACGCCTCTCGGAGGTTTTCTTCGGCCTGACGGAGCGCGCGTGACCGCCTCGGGGTCCGGCCGTCCCACCGCGGTCTTCCTAATGAACGCCCTGCGGGCCTTCGGCCGGTCTCTTCTGCCGGACGAGCGGCGCGAGAGGATCGCGGCGTCGATCGCCATTTCCTCGGCGATCGGCTTTGCGCTCCTCCTCGGTTGGGGGGCGTCGGCTCTCCTCGCCGTGACTCGGACGGGGCTCGCCCAGCTTCCGGAGCTTCAGCCCGGATTCCTCCTCGTCCACCTCCTCCGGGCTCTTTACGCCGGGGCCGCGTTCCTGCTCCTGCTCGGATCGCTCACCAGCTCCGTATCGCTCCTCTTCCTCTCGGACGACCTGCCGGCGCTCCTCCCTCTCCCGATTTCCCACCGCAGGCTGTTCCTCGGGCTTCTCCTCCGCTCGATCGGAGCGGCATCCGCCCCCACCTGGTTCCTCGCCACACCGCTCGTCGCCGTCGCGGCGCTCCATTCGCCGTCCCCGAGCCTGACCGTGGCCGCCCTCTCGCTGTCGCTCCTTTCCGTCGTCCTCGTGGCCGGAGGCGCGGGCGCCATCGCCGCCCTCCTCCTCGTCCGGATCGTCCCGCCCCGGCGCGCACGGCTGCTTGCCGCGACCCTCTCGGCCGTCGGCCTGGCCGGCGCCCTCATCGCGATCCGGGGCACGCGGCCTGAACGTCTCTTCGACCCGATGCAGGCTCTGGAGATCCTCCGGCGGCTCGGCACGGTCCCGCCCGCTCCATCCACCGGTCCGGCCGGATGGTTGGCCGCGGCGTCGTACGACGCGCTCTCTGGATCGGTCTCCGGCCTGGCGGCGGCAGCCGCGCTCGCCGCCGGGGCGCTGATGCTGGTGACCCTCGTGGCCGTATCCCTCGCCCCCGTCCACCTGGCAACGTGGAGACGCTCGGCAGAGTCGTCGTCCGACACGGCCTCCGGCGCCGACCGGCGCATCGTCCGCTCGCTCGGACGGGAGCTCCTCGCCGCCGAGGGACGGAGCTTCCTGCGGGAAGCGTCAACTCCGGCCCAGCTCGGGTCGCTCGTGGCGGTCTTCGTCCTCGACCTCCTGAATCTCAGGCTGCTCCCGGCGCACGACGCCGCGGCGAGGGACCTGGTCGGCGGCGTCCAGACCGCGCTCGCCCTCTTCCTCGTGTCGGCGCTCTCCTTGAGGTTCGCCTACCCCGCCGTCTCGACGGACGGCCGTGCCGCGCTCGTCCTCCGATCCTTCCCGCTCTCTCCCGGGCGCCACCTCGCCGCCCGGTACGCTGTTCGCGCCTTCCCGGCTGTCGTCGCGACCCTCTTCCTCATCGCGGTCAGCGGCGCCGCGCTTCGCCTCGACGGCTTACCGCTGGCGGCCTCGCTCGCGACCGGGCTCGTCGGGGCGCTCTCCATCCCCGCGCTTCACCTCGGTCTCGGAGCCCTCTATCCGCGGTACGGGGCCTCCAGCGCGGTGGCGGCCGCGCTCGGGCCGGGAGGGCTTTTCGCCATGGCCGCCTCCACCGTGCTCGCTCTCCTCGCGGCTCCGGTCGTCTCGCAGGAGCTCCGCGCCCTCCTCTCGGTCCTGTCGGGTCTCCGTCTCGACGAACGGACCCTCCTCGCCGCCTGGTGCGGCCTCTCGCTCCTGGCGGGTGCCGCCCCGCTCCTCCTCGCGGTCCGGTCGCTCGGACGCCGCGACGTCTCGCTGGCCTAGTCCGCTATCAGGCGACCCGGTTCTTCGCCGGCTCGCCCCGGAACACCCGCGCGATCTCCTCGCAGGCCATCCGCGCCATGGAGAGGCGGACCTCCTCGGTCGCCGACCCGAGGTGTGGGAGCAGGACGACGTCCGGCCGGCTGAGAAGGCCCGGGTGGACCTTCGGCTCGTGCTGAAAGACATCGAGGCCGGCCCCGCGGAGGCGCCCCGACTCGAGGGCCCGGACGAGGGCGGCCTCGTCGACGATCGGGCCCCGGGCCGTGTTCACGAGGAACGACCCCGGCTTCATCCGCCCCAGCTCGGCGTCTCCGAACCGCCCGCGGGTCTCCGGCGTGAGCGGGACGTGGATCGTGAGGACGTCAGAGCAGCGGAGGAGCTCCTCGAATCGTTCGGGTCCGTCCTCCGCCACCACGGTGAAGACCGTCATCCCGAAGGCCACGGCCCGGCGCGCGACCGCCGACCCGATCCGGCCCGCGCCGTAGATCCCGAGGACCTTCCCTTCGAGCGAGACGCCGAGGAGCTCCAGAGGCTTCCATCCGGTCCACGTCCCCGACCGCACCAGCGCCTCCCCTTCGTGGAGCCGGCGCGTCACGGCGAGGATCAGGGCAAAGGCGAGGTCCGCAGTCGCCTCCGTGAGAACGCCAGGAGTGTTCGTCACGACCACGCCCCGGTCGCGGCAGGCTGCCAGGTCGATGTTGTCCGTCCCGACCGCGCAGTTCGCCACGATCCGGACGCGCGGCGCCGCGCTCAGGACGCGCGCGGTAATCGGAACGGGCGGGGTCGAGAGGATCGCGTCGACCTCCGACACCCGCCGGATCAGCTGGTCCTCCCCGATCCCGCTCTCACCGACCTCGATCGTCGCCCCCTCGAGGAGGTCCCCGAGGGACGGCTCCGGCAGGGGCTGCGTGACGTAGACCCTCATCGTTCTCCCCCCGGACTCACAGCCCGTCGACGAGGCGGTCCCCGAGAATCGACGGGAGCCCCGCGCGTAGGATCTTCCCGCGAGACCGCCCGACGTCGAACGCGACCCGCTCGAAGTGGACCGTCCGCGTCTTCGAGTCGTAGAGGACGAAGCTAGCCTTGGGGTTCCGGTCCCGCGGCTGCCCGACCGAGCCCGGATTCACCAGGTAGCGCTTCCCTTTCTCGAGAACGAGCCGCGCCCGAGGTTTCCGGACCGCCTCCACGTGAATCTCCTCGCCCTCCAGCGTGAATACCGACGGGATGTGGCTGTGCCCGAAGAAGAAGAGGTCGATGCCGGGCGCGAGCCGCTCGAGGTAGAGGAAGTTCATCGAGGCGTCCATGTCCGAGAAGATGTAGGAGTCTTCGTCGATCGGCGAGCCATGGCAGATGCCGAAGACCCCGTCCACCACTGCGGGTCCGGGAGGGAGACGGCGGAGGAACTCGGTGTTCTCTCGCGAGAGCTTCTCGCGAGTCCAGCGCGCCGCCTCGAAGGCCGGGGGGTTGAACATCTCGCCGCTGTCGATCCCGCAGACGACCTTGTCGTGGTTCCCCCGGATCGCGAGCGTCGGGCAGGCCATCTTCCGGAAACGGTCCACGACTTTGTTCGGGTCGGCGCCGTATCCGACGAGGTCGCCGAGGCACACGACCCGTCCGACCTTCTTGCGCTTCAACCAACCGAGGACGGCCGACAGGGCCTCGTCGTTCCCGTGAACGTCCGACAGGATCAGATAGCGCACAGCGCCTCGTCGACGCGAAGCGCCACCGTTTCCGCGCTCTCCGTCTCCCCGACTCTCACCACGAGGTCCGCGATTCTATAGGAGGGGAGCCGCGCCTCGTAGAGCGCGAAAGCCTCCGAAACGGACCGGAAGAGCGGACGATCGGCCGCCTTCCCCGCGAGCCGCTTCTCGATGACCGAGAACGGAACGTCCAGGAAGACCGAGACGCCGCTCGCAGCGATGAATTCCCGGTTCGCGGGGAACGTGAACGTCCCGCCCCCCGCGGCGACCACCGCGGCCGGCAGCGTCGCGGTCCCCTGAAGCAGCTCCGTCTCGCGCTCGCGGAACCACGCCTCGCCGTGGACTCGGAAGACCTCCCGGACGGTCTGGCCCGCCATTGTCTCGAACGCCTGGTCGAGGTCGACGAACGGGACGCGGCGGCGCGCCGCCAGGAGCGTACCGACGGCGGTCTTCCCGGAGCCCATGAAGCCGACGAGATAGACCCTCTCGGTAGAACGGGCCGCTTTCAGTCCTTCGACTCCTTCAGCCATCGCTCCAGCCATTTGGTCGACGTGTTCCCTTCGCGGACGTCCTTCGCCCCGATCAGCCTCAGGTGGAGCGGGATCGTCGTCTTGACCCCTTCGATGACGAAGAGCTCGAGGGCCCTCTTGCCACGGCTGAGCGCCTCCTCGCGGTCCCGGCCGTGGACCACCAGCTTGGCGATCAGGGAGTCGTAGTAGGGAGAGATCCTCCAGCCCGTGTAGGCGGCGGTGTCGACGCGGACGCCCGGACCGCCGGGCGGGTGGAACGTCGTGATCATCCCGGGCGACGGCGCGAACGTGACCGGGTCCTCGGCGTTGATCCGAAACTCGATGGCGTGTCCACGCGGCTGGAAGCCGGCGCCGCCGCCGTTGCCGACCAGCCCGGTGAACGAGAGAGGCTCGCCGGCCGCCACACGGATCTGCTCCTTGACGAGGTCGAAGCCGGTCACCATCTCGGTCACCGGGTGCTCAACCTGGATCCGCGTGTTCATCTCCATGAAGTAGTACTTCCCGTCCGCGTCCAGGAGGAACTCGACCGTTCCGGCGCCGACGTAGTCGACCGACCGGGCCGCGGCCACGGCGGCCTCCCCCATCGTCGCCCGGAGCTCCCGGGTCATCGCCGGCGACGGGGACTCCTCCAGCACTTTCTGATGCCGGCGCTGGAGCGAGCACTCGCGCTCGCCGAGGTGAACCACCTGGCCGTGCTGGTCCCCGAACACCTGAAACTCGATGTGACGCGGCTCGGCGAGGTACTTCTCGAGGTAGACGCTGCCGTTACCGAAAGCGTGCTCGGCCTCGGACGTCGCCAGCTCGAAGGCCGCGGCTAGCTCCTTCCCGTTCGTGGCGACCCGCATTCCGCGCCCTCCGCCGCCGGCCACCGCCTTCAAGAGCACCGGGTAGCCGATCCGGTCGGCGATGGTGAGGGCGTCCTTCACCGAGTCGAGCGGCCCGGGGCTCCCGGGGACCGTCGGGACCCCCACCCGCTTCATCGTGTCCCGAGCGACCGCCTTGTCCCCCATTTGCCGGATCGCGTGGGGCGACGGCCCGATCCAGGCGAGGCCGACCTCCTTCAGGATCTCGGCGAAGTGCGCGTTCTCGGCGAGGAAACCATAGCCGGGGTGGACCGCGTCCGCGCCGGTGATCTCGGCGGCGGCCACGAGGCTGGTGATGTTCAGGTAGGAGCCGGAAGGCGCCGCGGGGCCGATGCATACCGATTCGTCCGCGGCCTGCACGTGGAGCGCCTCCCGGTCCGCCTCGGAATGGACCGCGACGGACTCGATGCCGAGCTCCTTGCAGGCGGCGATGACGCGGAGTGCGATTTCGCCCCGGTTCGCGACGAGGATCTTCTGGAACATGTCGGTCAGGACTCGGTGGACCCGGCTCAGCGAGGACGGATCGAGAACAGCCGCTCGCCGTACTCGACCGGCTGGCCGCTCTGCGGGAAGATCTCGACGACCGTACCGGCGACGTCCGCCTCGATCTCGTTCATCAGCTTCATCGCCTCGATGATGCAGAGCGTCTGACCCTTCTCGACCGTGCCGCCCGTCTTGACGAACGGCTCGGCATCCGGTTTCGGAGCGCGGTAGAAGGTCCCGACGATCGGCGAAGTCACGACGTGGAGACCGTCCTCGATGGGGGCTGGTCGAGCCGGTCCCGCCGTGATGGGCGCCAGCGGGGCCGGGGCGAGGGACGCAGGAAGCGCCATCGGGACGGCGTCCACCAGCTCGGCCGGGTGGGCCGCCCCCAGATGGGACGCAATCCGTCCGTGCTCCGGGCGCGGCCCCTCGATGCGGAGCCGGAAGCCGGCTTGCTCCACCTCCAGCCCGGCGAGGCCACGGCGCGCGACGAGGTCCACGAGCTCCTTGATTTCCTTGATGTTCATCGGTCTCCTCGAAAAGAAAGGGCCGTCAGGCCAGGAGGGGGCGCAGGCGAGACGTGGCCATGGCCGCCTGGTAGCGGACCCGGCCCATCGACGCTCCCGCTGCGATTCGCAGGACAAGGGCGTAGCCGTCCCCGATCCCGGAGACTACCGCGCTGCCTGCGCTCGCTACGAGCGACACGAGAGACGGCTCACCCGCCTCGACGTCGCCGCTCTCCCGTTGCAGGTTCTTCCAGAAGCCAGCCAGCTCAACCACCAATGCCTCCTCGGCCGGCCCGAACGGCCCGGCCGTCACCACCGGGACCCCTCCCGTCTCCGTCACGATAGCGGTCTCGATGCCCGAGCCGGCCTTGATCAACTCTCCCACGATCGGGCTCAGGTCGCCGGAGTCATGCTGGGGCCTTCCGACGCGGTGGAGGTACGCCTCGAGTCTTTCCCTCCGCGGGTCCGCGGCGTGGGTGGCGGCCGCCACGTCTTCCGCGGCTTCCTCAGCTTCTGCGGCAGCTATCGCCCGCGCGCGCGCCAGGTACCCGGCCGCGCGCCCCGGATCGGCCTCCGTATGGGCCAACGTCTCGAAGACTTTCTTCGCTTCAGCGCGAAGCCCCTGCGCCAGGTAGAGATCCGCGAGGGTCTCCGTGACCATGTCCCGGCGGCGGTCCCCCCGGGGCTCCGCCGCTGGAGCCGCGGCAGGGATCGGACCGCCAGGAAGGGTCCGATCCTCGTCCTCCACCGGGAGCTCGACCTCCTCCGAAAACGGCCCGGAAGACGCTGGGAGGCGCTCCTCCTGGGCGACCCGCTCCATCTCGACGTCGAAGAGGAATACGTCCGGCTCGACCGCCGTCGGGCGGGCCGCGCCGTCCCGGTCCCCCAGGATCCCGGGGCCCGGGCCATTAGGTTCGACGGAGACTCTGGCTAGGGGCTCCGTCTGAGCCGAGGGCGGGAACGGCGCCTCCAGCGCGAAAGAAGCCAGCGATGGGGTGAAGAAGGGTCGGGAGGAGGGCTCCCGCTGCGGGAGAGGGAGCCCGGCCGGCTGCGACGACGGCCGGAGGCGCGAGGTCGTGCCGAGCTCCTCATCGAGGCGCTCGATCTGCTCGGCAATCTCCTTGTCGCCGGGGTTGAGCCCCCGGTACAGCTTCAGCTTCTTTACGGCCTCGAGCCGGTCGCCCTTCTCGACGTAAAGGAGCGCCGCCTGCTTGATGGCGACCAGGTTCTCCCCGTCGATCTTCAGCGCGTCCAGGAAGGCATTCAGGGCGTCGTCGACCCGGCCGGTCTCGCGGCAGACCCGCCCGAGCGCGACGTGCGCCGCGACGTAGTCCGGATGAAACCTAAGACCGTTCTCCAGCGCCCGGATCGCCTCGGCGAACTCCCCGTCCTTCCGGAGCTCCTCCGCCAGCGCCAGGAACTGGCGGGAGCCGGGGTCCCTCTGCACCACGCTCTTCAGCTCCTCGAGCCGAGAGGGAGGCGGGATGGAGCGTCCGAAGAAGGCCATCGTTCTCCTGCTGGAAATAGAGAGTTTACGGGAGCGGGACCTGGAACAGAAGGGGGGCCGCCCGGGCAGGCGGCCCCCATAAGCCGGTATAGCCGGACGAGGATCAGGGCAGCTTCGTGATCCGAACGTGAAGGGTCGTAGCGTGCTTCACGGTGCCGCACGTGTTGTCGACCGCATTCAGGTCCATCTCGTACGTTCCGGCGACGAGTGCCGCCGAGACGTTGATCGACTCCGGCGATGCAATCGGGTTCGTGATGGTGAAAGAGCCGGCTGGCGGGGTTACCGTCGGCGCGACACCGACGACGTTCGTCAGCGTCCACGTTACCGGGGTGAACCCCGCAACCGGGGCTGGGTTGATCGTGAAGGATCCGGCGGCGCCACCGGTCGCCGGGACGGTGACGTTCGTCGGCCCCAGGATGTCGAACGGCGCCATCGGGTCGGCGAAGACCGGTGCGACAACTAGGTCCGTAAATGCCGCAGTAGGAACAGAGGAGTCCGTGACCCTGACCGTGAACGAGGTATAGGCGACGGCAGCCGTGTACGGGGTAGCGCCTGTCGACTGCGGGGGGGGCAGCTGAGGCGTCCCCGAGAGAACACCGGTCGTCGGGTTCAGGGTCAGTCCAGCCGGCAACGTCCCGCTCGAAACGCTCCATGTCAACGGCGCGGTGCCGCCGGAGGCCGTAAAGCCAAAGCTATAGAAAGTGCACAGCGTGCCAGCCGTCGGCGCCCCGCTCGTGATCGCCATGCCTACCGGAACGGCCTTGATGATCGTGACCGGCAGAATGAGGGATTGGTGCTTGAACGTGCCGCAAGCGTTGTCGGTGACCTGGAGGTTGACCGTGTAGGTGCCGCCCGGGAGGGTTGACGCGACCGTGAGCGTGTTCGTCTGGCCGGTCGGGGACGTGAGGATGATCGTTCCCGGCGCGGGAGCCGGCACGATGGACGCGATCGACCAGGTGAGCGGCGTGAAGGTGAACGGCGCCGCAGGCGTCGGGTTCGGGGTCGCCGTGAACGCCGATGTCGTGCCACCGGCCGCGGGGATGTTTTGCGTGATCGTTCCGCTGATTGTCAGAGGCGCGTCCGGATCGAGGAGTGAGAGCTGGAAGACGCGCGTGACCGTTTGCGGGGTCGGGGAAGAGTCGGTGACGGTGACGTTGATCGTCGCGACCGTCGAATCCACTCCCGGACCGTTCGCGGTGAGCCGTGGCGCCCCGGACAGGACGCCCGTCGTCGGGCTGAGCGTCATCCCGGCGGGAAGCCCCGTGGCGGTCCAGAAGAGCGCACCCGCCCCTCCGGTCGCCGTGAAGGTGAACGAGTAATTCGCGCAGAGGCTGGCGGCCGGCAGAGATGCCGGCGGCAGGCCGAGCGTGCTCGAGCACGACGTGTCCGCCGGCGTGTAGATGAGCGCGTTGGGCAGCGCCGCTGTGCAACCGGTACGCTGGCTCGTGAGACGGACGGTGAAGGAAGTGGGCACCCTTTGCGTCCCGGTCGGAGTCGCGCCGCCGATAGGAACGCACGGATTGGTGTTGAAGTCGCTGTCCTTTATGGGAGGCGCCGGGAACGACAGCACGCCACTACTGGAGACGACGGCGTTGTTGATCGTCGCGACGGGCGAGCCGTCCTTCAGGATCTCGACCGTCATCGGGTCGACGAAGTTCGAGCCGGAGACGGTGACCGTGACGTTGACCGGATTCTGCGGGACCGTGGGCGGCGAGACCGTAGTGATCGTCGGCCGGTTGATCTGGTAGGTGAAGGGCACCGACACGGTCCCGGCGCAGGTGAGCGACGGGAAGGTCAGCTGGAT
>Ga0209538_1001197_pt1 | contig 13922 bp, 11 predicted proteins | sample BarGraNGADG00211_2_FD_184492 | JGI IMG/M metagenome (GOLD analysis project Ga0209538, IMG submission 184492) | Arctic peat soil microbial communities from Barrow, Alaska - Barrow Graham LP Ref core NGADG0004-211 (SPAdes) (version 2) | ecosystem: Environmental > Terrestrial > Soil > Wetlands >... | reverse complement strand
ATTTGGTGTGACTTTATCACCAAACAAAACCAGTTTCTTGTCACCATTACCCTCGGGAATATCTCCCAGGATCTGATCATAGGTGCGGTTTTCCTTGATGATATAGAAGACATGCTTAATCGGTGACGGATCACCAACTTTATTGGGGATGGGGTTTCCGTCTTTTCCCTCTGTTAAAGTCTCTTTTTCTTTGGAATAGGGGGTGTTTTGATAGACAGCCTGGGAATAGACAGCTAATTGTTCGTCAGAGGGTATCGGAAATATGCTCAATGCACCTCTCAATAGTCCGGCAATATACTGTTCCTTGTTTTGTTTTGCTTTGACGCCTTTTTTGTATTCTACTGTTTCGGCTTTGCTGATCGGATTGGGACCAAGTGGATTTGCCAGCGAAGTAAGCCCCTTGCCGTTAGAAACAAAGAGGGTCTTTCCAACTACCCTTACGCAGGTGGGATACCAGCCAACCGGAATAAACCCTTTACTGAGGCTGCTTCCCGGTTTCTCTACATTGAATACAGCCAGACAATTATTGTCGGCATTGGCAATAAAAAGTGTCTTGTTGTCTTCGCTGAGCGCCACACTGTTTGTGGTAGATCCTGTTGGGGCATTGGGGAAGAGGGCTGCATTCAGTGTTTCGATAACCATTCGTTTCTTCACTTCAATCACAGAAACCGAATTATCGTTGCTATTTGCTACATAAAGAAATGCGCCATTTGAAGAAAGACACATATCGTTGGGATTGCTGCCAACGTTTACAAATCCTGTAAACTGTTGTTTGCGGGTATCAAACAACTCAACTTTACTACATCCCCAGCACGAAACATACAGGGTGTTATTATCCGGAGAAAGAATACAAGTATATCCTTCAGCCCCAAGCTGATACTGACCGGTGACTTTATGTGTCTTTAGGTCTGCAACATATAGCGAATTGGATTCTTTGGTGACAACATACAACAGATTGTGTTTATCATCAACGACCATACCAGCCACACCAATGGCTACAGGCCATTTCTTACCCAGTACGATGGTATCTGCAGGAACCAGTTTATTGTTTTTTATAACAAAATGCACGATCATATTATCAAATCCCCCGGAAGCATAGAGTGATTTTTCATCAGATGAAAAGGCCAGTCCCAGCCAAGATTTTGCCATTGGAACAGAGTCGAGCACACGGTGACTCACGGCATCGATCAACTGTACCGACTGATCGCTCTGACCGTTATTGGTGACGGCCAGCAGTTTCTTTGAAGATGAGACTGCAATATTTAGTGGCAGATCGCCTAACCGGATCTGTTCACCAACAGGGGTGAGGCTCCATCCATTTGACAATGTAACTCGTTTTGATTCAATCTGTTTTAGTGTCTGAGCAGTTGAATATGAAGTGATTTGTGTAATCAAAATCATCAACACAAATGTTTTTAAGAGAATAGCGTGCAGTGTTTTCATGAACTGTTTTTTAATAGAAATATGCATTTGGAAATCATTGGCTAAGATAATAATAACTGAGAAACGACCAATGTCTGTAGAATTAAGTTTGTATTAAAACTTTGCGTTGTTTTTGTTTTGGTTATTTTTGACGGCTTGTTCAGATCTAAACAATCAGGTTATAGATCTGTTATTTGTTTTTCATAATAGGTGACTGATGCATATTGAAAAAATTAAAACACTGAAACTCAGTTCAATATTATTAATCGATAAAAATGAAAGTAGAAATCTGGAGTGATATTGCCTGTCCGTTTTGTTATTTGGGTAAACGGAAATTCGAAAACGCCTTAAATAGATTTGAGAACAGAGAAGAAGTTGAAGTCATCTGGCATAGTTTTCAGCTTGATCCTGCTGTCAGTTTTGAAGTAGACAGGACAATGATTCAATATCTGGTTGATTATAAGGGCTATGATCCTGAAGATGTAAAGGAAATGACTGCCGGTATTGTTGCAAGTTCGGTCAGGGAAGGGCTCGTGATGAATTTTGACAAGGTGAAACCGGCAAATACACTGGATGCGCACCGTCTTCTTCAATTGGCTTTGCAGAATGGATTGCAGGATGAAGCGGAAGAACGCCTCTTTAAAGCTTATTTTACCGAGGGGGAAAACATCCAGGACGGGTCAACACTCACAAGACTAGGGGAGGAGATTGGTTTACAGAGAGATCAGTTGACAAAACTGCTTGAAAGTGATCAATATCTGGATGAAGTAAAACATGATTTCCATGAAGCACGCCAGATCGGAGTCAGGGGAGTACCTTTCTTCCTGATCGATACAAAATATACTGTATCCGGCGCTCAGGACAGCAACTATTTTCTGAAGGCACTCACACAAGCATGGAGTGAGAAGGTTTAAAAATATGCTGTTTAGATGTTTGTATCATCAGGTCTTTGCATTTCAGTCTTCAAAAAATGATTTTTGAAAGAACCAGCGAACATTTTCAAAAAAATTCCGATATAAATCAAAAAAACAATGAAAAGACACTGAAAAGATCATGAAAGGATGACTCCCAAATGAGGAAAAAACACCTGCCCAACAATTGGGGGATAACCAGGTGATGTAGCGTACAATTAGCGTACCCTTAGCCTACATTTAGCGTACCTGTAGCATCTATAGGGTACGGAACATGTAGGCTAAATGTACGCTAATTGTACGCTATATAACTCGAATATCTACCAGTTGTCTCTAAATGGCTTTTAAGTGATATGGGAGTGATCCCGGGAGTATCGAAAAATGGGCTGAAGTGTTTCCGGAATTAGTCCGAGCTGCTTCATTGAATTAGTAACGCAGCTTTAAGCAAAAATGACCGCGAGAAAATAAACTTACAAAAAAACTATTTAGGCATTAACTGGATGGTCTTGATCAGATTTTCACCAATGCCAATTCTGTAGCCCTGTGAAAGGAAGATGATCTCACCCTTTGGTGTGATGACCGTGATGAGTGGAAAGTTGTTTGCAAAACTGATTTTAGTAGCCTTGAGGATTGCATTTACCAACAGATGGTTTACATCTTTACCAAAGATCTTCTGGTTCGGCAGGTTAGGATAGTTCTCTGTTGCAAAAGATGTTGAATATTTCTCTTCAGGCACCATATAAGCCATGCCACCGTTCCATTTCTCGAAAGACTCTTTCAACAAAGGAATATCAACCATCACGTGACGACTGGGTTCACTCAGGGGATCAAGCAATGAAAGGACCAATCCCTTCTCACCGGCCAGCTCTTTGAGCGAGACTTTTTTATTATCAAGCGAAGTAAATGACAAATTCATATCAATGGTACCCAATACTTCAGGCTTCATAACCAAAGGACGCAGTTCTACAACCTTTTTGATAGTAGCACCCGGTTCAATATTGAAATAGTTGGTTTTTGCCAGTACATTGCCGTTGTTCATGCGGTTTCCGGTTACCATTCTGTAATAGCCCGGAATGAGACTGATTGTTGTTGGCAGTGATTTCATCTCGTCACTGTACTCGAAATCAAGGGAAACAAATTTACCTTCCTGCAATCTGCCAATCGTAAAGTGAGTATAATATTCGGGTTTAATGGTATTGGTAAGTGAATTATTAATCTCCAGCGTACCCCTGAGCGCAACTTTATTGCCTGTCTCTCCGAAAGTCACATCGATCCATTTCCCTTTATTCAGATATTGTGGAATGCCTGTAGATGCTTCGATCTGTGAGGCGATATCAAAACTACGGCAAACGGCAACAAAAAAGATGTTCCGGCTCTTTGGGTCTGCCTGCCTCAGATTATATACCCCTGCAGGAGTGATGGGGACATCGTAATAGTTCTCGGTTTCCTTGATCTTTATGTTTTTTTGAATCCATGCTTTGATTAAAACCGGAGTAATCGGACCATTTCCTTTCAACTCATTTCCCATATGGATTAACAGAAAGCCCCGCCAGGGTGAAAGAATTTCATTTGCAACCCTGGGAGAAAGAATATATTGGGCATATTGTTGTGGGGACAATGATTCCACCGGTTTTACTTTTGCAGCATTGGCAAGATGATCAAGCAATATGGAAGCCGGAGTGTCCCTGAGATCCTTTTCAGAGATTACATTGAGCAATGGAAGAGTAAGTATATTTCTGTATTTCATGGTTCCCTGTTGCAGATAATCAATGATTTCAGGATAGTTACCGTAACTCTTACTGATTATCTTTTTTACACTGTCTGCATTGAGGTTCAGTGTACTTGCCAGTTTAGCTGCCTGTTCGGGTTGCATAAATGTGTTCATATAAGCTGTGCGGATGACGTCTTCCTGTTTCAGTCGTGCAGCATTGATCTCTTTGTTGGCAGATCCGGCGTCGGTAACAACTCTTTCGATAGGACAAACCAGATCAAAGTCTTCAGTGTATTCCTTTTTACCTGTTTGATTCATTGTAATCGTCAGGGTATCTGTCTTCTCAACAGTCACTTTATGGTAACCATATCGTTTGCCATCTGTAGCCCAAACCATGAGATCACCATAACCGGTAATCAAAGATGCTATTCCTTTTAAATTGGTCATCTTGAAGGCAATTGTATAAAACTCTGCATAATTGTAAAGTCCAAAGTCGACACGTGCATTCTTAACAGGCTTCTTTTCCGCATCAATTACTTTAACCATGAGTTTCTTTACAGGGGCATAATTCGACAGGATATTGATCTTGCTGAACCAGGGTTCCTGCTGATTGATCTCTTCAGTGCCTTCATAAGCGCCAAAGACATTTGTATGAACCATCATGCAACGTTTTGAAGGACCGGCAAACCAACCCATATTGAGGTCGGCATCGGGTTCGCAGGCACCCATAAAAGACCATTTGCCATCTACCCATACTTCGACCCATGCATGATTGTCATCACTATGTGCCCAGCGTGGCGTATAGCATTGACGGGCAGGTATTCCAACAGATCTGAGTGCAGTTACGGTAAAAGTAGATTCCTCACCACAACGGCCAAATGAAGTTCTCAAAGATGCCAGAGGGGCAGAAGTACGTTCATCAGAACCCCTGTAAGTCATTTTCTCATGGCACCAGTGGTTTACTTCAAGAGCAGCATCTTTAATTGACATATTAATTATTCTGCTTTTTATCTCTTTAAGGAACACTAATCTTGCTGAATCAAGATTTTCATTATTAACCCGGTAGGGGAGAACAAAATGACGAAAAATATCATCGGGAATTGTTTTTCCCCAACTGAAAGTATTCTTTGCTTCTAACGAGGCATTGACCTGATTCAGAAAGAATGCTCCATCATAATCAGCCATATCATTGAGCGGCATGTAGGCATAGAGAAATTCCATTGCTTCGCGCTGTTCAGTGGAAAGAGGTTGTTGAAAAATGGCGAAAGGCTTATTTTTAGCTGAAGACATCTCTGTCTGCCTTTTCAAAAACTGCAGGTGTACCTTTTGACGATAAGCTGCATCATTGATCAGATGTTGTGCAAACACGAACGGGAACAATATCATCGCGATAAAAAACAGACTTAATTTCTTCATTTCTGGTTTCTTTATTATTGTAATAACTTTGGATATAAGATCGTTATAGTTTGGAAACTTCCTGAACTATAAGGTTTATTTTCCTTGAATCTGTTTGTGAGATCAGAAATTCCGGAATTTCGTGAAGACCTCCCATGTAAATGTTATTTTGGTGGTACTTCATTTTGCTGGGATAAGTTGACCTGGCCGAAGTATGTATTTCTTTGACACCGGTATGTATGACCAGCAATGTAGCAATATCAATGCTGATACCGCCACCTGCCATGATGATAATTCTGCCATGTGCTGCTCTGACCAGGTTTGCAATCATATCACGGCCATCCCAGGCCTTGTTTGCAAGTCCTGAAGTGAGAATGCGGTGACAGCCTGTGGATATGGTATCTTCAATTGCCTGTATAGGATCGTTCACCATATCAAAAGCCCTGTGAAAAGTCACTTTCATGGGAGCAGCAACATTAACCAGTTCGCGGGTTCTCTCTATATCCACGCTTCCGTCCTCTTTCAGAATGCCCAGTACCACTCCTTTGACACCATTTTCCTTGCAGAAAGCGATGTCGCACTTCATCACTTCAAACTCAATATCAGAATAGAGGAAATCACCACCCCTGGGACGGATAATGACATAGAGGTCTATTCCAATGTTTTGAGCTGTAACCAGAATTGTGGCAGCACTTGGAGTAGTGCCTCCTTCATAGAGGTTATCACAGAGTTCAACCCGATGGGCGCCTCCCTTTTCTGCTTCAATTGCAGAGGTAACGGAGTTGACACATGCTTCAACAATAATCATATTATTTATTGTATTAAATTCTGTTATTCAAAATAATAAACAATTTAATTAAATGTTTGATTTAATATTAATTATTTTATTAAAACGTTTGTTTTAACAGGTATGGACGTTCGTGATAAACCTTGAGAATCATTTCGCCAAACAAAGTGTTGGCCCATGCAAACCATTTGCGGGTAAATTGAGTGGCGTCATCTTTAAAAAAAGATTCATGCATAAAACCTGTCCCTGCATGTGTTGATTTAAGCGTTCGGATACACTCAGTAATCTCATGGTCACTGGTGCTGGTAAGTGCTTTCATGGTAAAGGAGAGTGGCCAGATCATATTCATGCCCGAATGAGGGCCTCCGACGCCATTTGCGGCCTTTCCTTTGAAGAAGTAAGGGTTACTGTCGCTGAAGACAAACTTTCGTGTATTGAGGTATAATGGATCATTTGACTTGAACACTCCCAAGTAAGGCAAGGCAAGCAAACTGGGTACATTGGCATCATCCATGAAGAGCTGATTGCCAAAACCATCTACTTCATAAGCCAGCATCGGTCCAAAAGCAAGATGACTGGTGATGGCATATTTCTTAATGGCATTATCAACCTCTGTAGCTAACTGCTTGCATTTGTTGGCAAACTCATTGTTTTTTATGATGGTTGTAAATATTTCATAGAGTTGATTCAAGGAAACTACAGCAAAATAATTTGAAGGAATCAGGAAAGGAAAGGTCGTGGCATCATCACTGGGACGGAACATCGAACAGATCAATCCAACAGGTTTGACAGGGTTTCCGTATCCTCCACCGGGTAGTGTATCCAGTTGCCATGCAGTCTTGCGACCGAATTTATAAGGGCCATTTCCTTCTTTACGTTGTTGTTCGATAAATGTCTTGTAGACCAGCTTCATTGCTTTTACCCAGTTCTCATCAAAAACAGAGGTGTCACCTGTTGTCTTCCAATAGCCATAAGAGAGACGGACCGGATAACACAATGAATCGATTTCATATTTGCGTTCGTGTAGTTCAGGCTTCATGTCTGTCAGGTCTGTCAGCCATTCTGAATGACCGGGGCCATCATTGAATGCATTGGCATAAGGATCGATCTGGATGCATTTCATCTGTCGGTTTATAACTCCTGCAATGAGCTGTCTCAGTTCAGCATCACCCTTGGTTAGAGAGAGATAGGGCCACACCTGTGCTGTAGAATCACGCAACCACATGGCGTTGATATCACCTGTGATCACAAATGTATCGGGTTTGCCATCTATCATTTTGAAGTTTACTGTAGTATCCAGAGTGTTAGGGAAACAGTTTTCGAACAACCATGCCAATTCAGGATCGGCAATAGCCTTCCTGACCGTTGTGATTGTCTCTTCTACAGCCTTGCTTGTGAATTTTCTCTCTTTTAAAACAGGCCGCATTGAAGTGAAATCTGTTGAGGAAAACAATGATGCGGGGTATCCCTTCATGCCTATTGCTAATCCTGCTACAGCAAGACCAGCGGTTTTTACAAAAGTTCTTCTGTCTGTCATAAATAGTCGTTTTATAAAGTGACCCTGAGATTGTAAAATTAATATAAAAAAAACTTTGACCAAGGGCCAAAGTTTTTAAATCAGGAATAAAATAAAAATTAATGTTTTAACCGAAATATGCATTATGCGAAAACACTTCTTCGCTGATTATCAATGGCAGCCAGGATTAGAATCAGTAATGCCAATCCAAGATGAACCTGTAGGGTATCCGTAATCAAGGATGGAGTAGCTGTTTTTGTAATTTGAAAGTGGAATAATGTCGAAAATGGATAAGAATAAGGATCGTATTCAAAGACCTTTAAAATCTCCTTGCTCTTTTTCAAAAGTCCTGCTATTCCCATAATCATTGCATAAGCAATCGGAATAATTGTGAAAAAGATTCCTGCAATGATAGGAGGCATAAATCCTTTCAACCTGATACAAATCCAGTATTGCAGTGTGATAATAAAAATAGATGCAAGAAATGTCAAGAAGTACAAGCGTGCATATGTTTCAAACGAAAAGCCGGTAATTGCAAAGTTTACTGCAGGTTTGATCAGATGAATCAGAAGTCCCATTCCATATATGACAAAGAAGGCAAAAGCCATACTCAATAACGTCAGACTGAGTATCATGGCATACTTTCCGATAAATACGCTTAGCCTTGTAACAGGCTGTGAATAAATCTGCTTCCATCCATGATTTTTATATTCTATTTGTGTGGCAAAACTGACCATTAAAATACAGAAGTGGGGAAGAAAAAACGACATGACATTGTTAGCCTGCTTGATAAATTCAATCCAGGGCTCAGTCGGAGGTTGTTTGTCTCCTAAAAACTTGAGACTGACCAGAAGAATGCAGAAAAATGGATACAAAAAGATAAGCCAGAAAGCCAGCGTCTTCTTTGTCTTGAACCATTCGGTCCTGTATATTTTGATAAAATCGTTGGCGAAGTTGTCTTTCATGGTTAGTTGGCTTTAAGTAGTTCAAGAAAAGATGCTTCCAGTTCATGGTTATCTTGTTGTAATAACAGGATACCGACACCTGCTTCAACAAGCATCTTGGCTACCTGAATGGATGCATTCCGATAGGGGAGATGTACAATGATTCTGTTTGCCCCCGACGTTTCAATTGTATAAAACTTTCCTAACAAAAGTTTAGCTTTTTCAGGTTGATCTGTTTCCACGATCAGGCGCACATCATTTTTATTATTTGTCAGCAAACCTTCCATACTTCCCTGATAGAGAATATGTTTATTGTGAACAACTGCAACATAGCTGCACAATTTTTCAATCTCGGTAAGGATATGACTCGAGAGGAATATGGTGATACCATGATTGACGTTCAGGTCGATCAGAAGGTTCCTGATATCGATGATACCTGCCGGATCGAGTCCGTTGATTGGTTCGTCAAGCATCAATAACAATGGATCGGGAAGTAAAGCCTGAGCCAATGCAAGCCGTTGTTTCATCCCAGAAGAATAATTGCGGACTTTGCGATGAGCATCTGCAGTCAATCCAACCTGCTCAAGGACTTCAGCAATGCGTTTACGATCTACCCCACGGATAATACAGTTATTTCGTAAATTCTCAGTTGCATTGAGATGATCATAGAGTGAAGGATCTTCTACCATAGCTCCGGTTAGTTTCAAACCCTTAATGCGGTGATGGTTGATGTCTTTACCAAACAACTGCACATGATTGTCGGGAACCCTGAGCAAGCCTAGAAGGATTTTGATAGTAGTCGTCTTCCCGGCACCATTTGGTCCGAGAAAACCAAAAATACTTCCTCGGGGTACTTCAAGGCCAATGTCATCCAGTACCATTTTTTGTCGGTAGCCAAACGACAGATTTTCAATGCTGATAACGTTTTCAATATTATCCATAAATGATTTTTCAAAAATGCAATGCTAGGAATTTATTTTTAAATGTTGCATATTAAGCTATGATTTCTTTCTTTTGCTTAGAATCTCAGGTTAAAATTATTTCCTATGCACTATTTTGACTCTAAACAGTCTGAAAAGTTACAACAGTTTGTAGAAGAATTCCGAAACTGTACGATCTGTCCTCGCGAATGTGGTACAGACCGTTTCTCAGATAGAGGATTTTGCAATAGTGGAGCCGAAATATCACTCAGTTCAGTGTGTGTACACAAGGGTGAAGAACCTGCTGTGAGTGGCAACGGGGGTATTTGCAATATCTTTTTCAGCCGGTGTAACCTCCAGTGCATCTATTGTCAGAACAGTCAGATCAGTTCGGTTACAGAAAACATTGTCGACTATCAGTTTAAACTGGAGGAAGTCATTGATATCATCGTTCCAATGCTTGAAGATGGGGCAGGGGCAGTAGGTTTTGTTTCACCCTCACACTATGTCCCTATTGTGAAGATGATTGTTACTGCATTAAGATATCGAGGTTATAATCCTCTGTTTGTATACAATACTAATGCTTACGAGAAAGTAGAAACCATCCGCAGCCTTGACGATTACATCGATGTATTTCTTCCCGATTACAAATATGCAGATAGTTTGTTATCAAAAGCCTATTCGGGAGTCAGTGATTATCCTGAGGTAGCGCTGGCTGCCATAACTGAAATGAAAAGACTGAAAGGAACCAATCTTCCTTTAAATGAAAATGGCTACGCCACTTCAGGAGTCATCGTGCGTCATATGATTCTGCCCAATCATGTCGAAAACAGTCTGGAAGTCTTGAGACGACTGGCAATAGAGATAACTCCAATGCTGCATATTTCACTCATGTCGCAATATTATCCTGCGTATAAGTCAGTCGGTCATCCCGAGCTGGGGAGAGTAATCGGTCCCAGAGAATATGAAGCTGTTCAGGCTGAAATGGAACGTCTTGGACTCAGTCGAGGATGGAGCCAGGAATTTGAAAGCTCAGATTTCTATCGTCCAGATTTCTGCAAGCCACATCCTTTTGAATGAAACCTGAAATTACAAGGAAAATATTTGGAAGGTTAATATTTTAATTCTGGTTTATAAGGTATTATTTCACACCGTTCAGATGTACTTTAAACCAAAAATCATTGATTCTGGAAGGTGTTGATGCTCCGGGTCTGGTTCTGGCATAAGTGTCGAACTGAGATGAACTTAATCTTCCGCTTCCATATGCATCCTGCCCTGAAACATCCATCAGTTTTCCATTAATATTGGGAACATTGGGTTTTTGAGTTACAATTCCTATGGATAAATGCCCCAGTGATGATATACCATTTTTGGAAATTCTTGAAAAAGGAATAAGTAAATCATATAACATTTCACTCCTATTCAGGAGTTTAATGGATACTTTTATGTCAGATGTATCTGCAGGTATTACAGGAAAAGGCTCAATTGTTCCGTTGTCACCAAATATCGCCTCATTCGGGACTTCATTGATTAAATTGTTCAGTGAGAAGTTTTCACGTTGGTTATTTCTTACTCTTGCCATGATCCTGTCAGAAAAGGCTTGTTTACGATACCTGGGATATTCCAGATAAAGTTTATCTTTCTTTTTGCCGGTTTCATCAAAACAAACTCTCAGACCGGTAGTGAGGATTTTTGATATAATCGTATAATCAGTAGAAGTCAGTTTTACATGCAAGTTTTTATCATCATTCGAAACCTGATACCTGATTTTGAGATCTAAATCTATATTTGGGAATACTTCACTACTATTGGAATTAATATCGGTTTTACTGTCTATCGTTTTCATTGAACCACAACCGCATAGAAAAAATAATGCAAGTAAAATTAATCTGTTCATATTGCTTGAATTTCAAATATCATAAACTTAGACAAAGATATAATTAAAAGGTTTATTTCAAATTGCTTCATAAAATGATACATGATAGAAAAATTATCTTTCATTATTATTGATTGGCTTACTATTTAAAATATTAATATTGTATTCTCAAATTAAACCGGATACAAAGTTTAAAATTCAATTAAACAAACCAATCATAATGCGGAAAGCGGTTTTACTATTTATTTGTACATTCTTTTTGACTTCTCTGAAAAGCCAGACCCAGTATCCTTTTCAACTCTTTGATCTGCATGTACATTGCAAAGGTGGTTTCACTATAGAAGATGCTGTAAAGAAATCTGTTCAGGAAGGAATTAAATATGGTATAGTCGTCAACTGCGGAATCGGCTTTCCAATTCACAACGACAGTCAGATCGATTCAGCCATCAATGAATTAAAGAAATACCCTCAGTTTTATCGGGGAATGCAGGCTGAAGGACGTGAATGGGTCAACAACTTTTCAAAAAAGTCGATGGATAAATTTGATTATGTATTCACGGATGCCATGACATTTACCGATGCAAAAGGAAGAAGAAACCGGATCTGGATCAAGGAAGAGACCTGGATTGATGATGAGGCACAGTTTATGGACTATTATGTGAATACTATTGTGAAAATCCTGAATACTGAACCCATCAATATCTATGTAAACCCTACAAACCTCCCTATACAGATGCGTGACCGTTATGATACATTCTGGACTCCTGCCTATATGGATCGCGTGATTCAAGCTGCCCTTAAACATCATATCGCCATCGAGATCAACAACCGCTATAAAATACCATCTGCAACATTTATAGCCAGGGCTAAAAAAGCAGGTATGAAGTTCACTGTAGGTACAAATAATCTGGATGCCAACTTCTCAGGAGCCGAATATGCCCTTGAAATCATCAATAAGTGTGGCCTGACTGAAAAAGATTTCTATCTCCCCAAAAAGAAGTAGATTTCGATTTTTTATAAAAACATTATTATTGCATTCATATAACCCATTGAATAATATTCTAATATCTCAAAACGAAACCAAAATGAAAACATTACGCATCTCATTTTCATTCATAATCCTGATAATCTATGTTTTTATACCATTTGTTGTTTGGGCACAGCCTGTTTTAGAAACCGGTAGTCAGAAACCTATGCCCAATGAGTGGATTGATAAAGACACCCAACATAAAATAATCTGCCTGTCCCGTATGGAAGGAAACAGCCTGAGCTTTTATTTTCACAACAACCCTTTTCTAACCCAAACCGGCAATGAAGGAGACCGTATGGTCTTTTACAATACCGGCAAGAACGGCAAACAGGGTTATACCGTCAACCTGAAGACACTCAAAATAGAACAGATCACCAATCAGAATGCCCCATTTACCGGTGAGATTGTAGGTCACAAGAGCCACAATATCTATTACCAGAAGAAAGACAGTGTCTATGTTTCCAATCTCGATACCAAAAAGACAAAGCTCATCTTTGTTTTTCCGGCCGATTTTAAAGGAAGCATTTCAACCCTGAATGCAGATGAAACCATGCTTGCAGGTGGTTGGGCATCAGATGAGCAAAAAGCGATTCTGAAGCAATATCCGGAGAAAAGCCAATTCTTTAACCGGGTCTTCGATGCGCATGCACTCAATCAACTTTTTACTATCAATATTAAAACCAGTGAACTGAAGAAAATCCATGCTGAGAAAACATGGCTTGGACATATCCAGTTTTCACCAACACTGCCCAATCTGCTAATGTTTTGTCATGAAGGTCCCTGGCACAAGGTTGATCGCATCTGGACTATTGATGTCAAGACAGGATTTGTTCAGCTTATGCACAAACGTGCTGTCGATATGGAGATTGCAGGTCACGAATTCTTTAGTCCCGATGGAAAAACAATCTGGTTCGACAATCAGGTACCCCGAAGCGAAACCTTCTATCTTACAGGAAGTAATGTGAAAGATCATACCGAAAAACGTTATAGCATGACCCGTGATGAATGGTCCATCCATTTCAATGTCACCCAGGATCAGAAGCTCTTTTGCGGTGATGGAGGAAATCCCGGTCAGGTAGCAAAAGCAAAAGACGGTATGTGGATCTATTTGTTCCGTCCAATGGGTGATCATTTTGTTTCAGAAAGATTAGTAAACATGAAGAACCATGACTACAAGCTTGAACCCAATGTTCATTTTTCACCTGATGCCAAATGGATCATATTCAGGGCCAATTTCGAAGGTAGAGAAAATGTCTATGCTGTTGAAATAGCCAAAACTGTTCAGAAATAAAGATTTATTCAATCACAAATATTCCTCTGAAATATGCAAAACAGAAAGTTATGACAACTAACCCGGAAAATGAAACTAAACCCGCTCTTCCTGTATGGGCGCGGATAGTACTGGTGATA
>Ga0209538_1001196_pt1 | contig 13927 bp, 9 predicted proteins | sample BarGraNGADG00211_2_FD_184492 | JGI IMG/M metagenome (GOLD analysis project Ga0209538, IMG submission 184492) | Arctic peat soil microbial communities from Barrow, Alaska - Barrow Graham LP Ref core NGADG0004-211 (SPAdes) (version 2) | ecosystem: Environmental > Terrestrial > Soil > Wetlands >... | reverse complement strand
GCTCCGGTCATCATAGTAGGTTTGCCTACCATAGGACAAAACAATACAGCCGGTATGCTTTGGATTCCAAAAAACTGAGCCAGTTCCTGTTGGTTATCGACGTTGACCTTGTAAACATAGACTTTACCATTATACTTTCCGGCAATTTCTTCAAGATAAGGCGCAATTACTTTACAGGGGCCACACCAGTCGGCATAAAAATCGATCACACAAGGTTTGTCACCGGCATAAATCCAGCTTTGAGGGTTCTTTTCATAATTGTATACACGTTTCAGAAAAGTTTGTTTATCGAGTTGAATGGGTTTTCCTGCTTCCGGGGCTGTATTTATATCAGTTGCCGATGATGGCTGTTTACTGCTGGTGCTTCCGCATGAAAGCATTGCTACCAGTGAAAATAAAAGCGTCAGATTAATTATACGTTTCATCGTTTTTAGATTGAGTAATTATTTAATGCTGCAAAGATAAATAATTTTTTAGTATTAGCGCATAAAGATCACTATTATTTTTTATCTTTGTCAATTCTTTTTAAACAAATCGTTTTAAATATAGTTCATTATTCAAAGTAAATATTCTCATGGATCTTGGTTGTTTGTTTAAAGGGTTGTCAGAAGCGACTTTCAAAGAAAAGTTCGGAACAGAGGAGCAGTGTCTCGAATTCCTGGCCGGTGAAAAGTGGGCAACCGGATATAGCTGTAGAAAGTGTGAAAATGATAATTACTGTAAAGGGAGAGTGCCGTTCTCCAGAAGGTGTACCCGATGTAAGCATGATGAGTCAGCCACATCACATACCATATTTCATCGTTGCCGGATTCCATTGCCGACTGCTTTCGAAATAGCATTCCGGATTTGTTGTTCACCCACTATCACCAGTACCGAACTTTCTGAAACAATGGAGACCCGCCAGATGACCTGCTGGAAATTACGTAACAAAATTAAAGCGTGCCTGAAGCATAAAAGAGGACTTGCAAAATAGTTTCGCAATAGTGACTGATGTGCTTTTTCACAGGGATTTAAATCAAAAATATTCTATTTTTTCTTTTCAAAGATTTGGGTTAATTTAGCCTTCAATAATCTATTGTTTTAAACCGGGTTATTGTTATTAATCCAGATTATATGGCATTGCTAATCACCAATATAAAAGAACTTGTCGGTCTTGATCCCCAAAACCGTCATTGTCTTCGAGGGGTTGAGATGAAACAATTGAACAGCCTCACCAACGCCTGGCTATATATCAATGAAGGTGTAATTGCCGGTTTTGGTACCATGGATCAACCCGAAAGTCAAAAAGCAGAAGAAAAAGATCTGGTCAGAATCGATGCTACCGGTAAAATGGTCTTTCCCTCTTTTTGTGATTCTCATACCCATCTGGTTTATGCAGGGAGTCGCGAAATTGAATACATTGATAAAATCAAGGGGCTCACTTACGAAGAGATCGCCAAAAGGGGAGGGGGAATACTGAATTCTTCCAAACTGCTTCATTCAACATCAGAAGAAGCGCTCTATGATGCTGCATGGCAAAGACTTGAGGAGATCAAATTCCTGGGTACAGGCGCTGTCGAGATCAAGAGTGGTTATGGCCTTACTGTCGAAGATGAATTAAAAATGCTGAGGGTCATCAAACGTTTAAGAGAAAATTCAGCACTGACGATCCGTGCAACTTTTTTAGGTGCCCATGCCTTCCCGGCCGAATACAGAGATCATCACGATGATTATGTGGAGTTGATTATCAATGAAATGATACCTCAGGTTGCAGCTGCAGAACTGGCTGATTTTATCGACGTTTTTTGTGACCGCGGTTTCTTTACCATTCAGCAAACCGAACAGATCCTGATGGCCGGAATGAAACATGGCATGCGTGCTAAAATACATGCCAACGAACTCGACTATACCGGTGGAATTCAGGTAGGTGTAAAGTACGAAGCATTGTCTGTTGATCATCTTGAATTCACCGGCACCAAAGAAATCATTAGTTTGCTGGGCTCCGATACCATGCCCACATTGCTTCCGGGCGCCGCATTTTTTCTGGGAATGCCCTATGCACCGGTACGAAAAATGATCGACGCAGGTTTAGGTGTTGCTTTGGCAAGTGACTTTAATCCCGGATCATCCCCATCAGGAAACATGCAGTTTATCATTTCGATGGGTTGTGTGAAGTATAAAATGTTGCCCGAGGAAGCCATCAATGCAGCCACCATCAACAGTGCCTACGCAATGGGAGTCAGCGATGAACTGGGGAGTTTTGCAATTGGCAAACGGGCCAATCTTTTTATCACCAAACCCATCCCTTCTATTGAATACATGCCTTATTATTATGGCCACAATAAAGTCGAAACAGTAATTTTGAACGGAAAAATCCAGTAACAACATATTTTCTCTCTATTTATTACCAATTTTCAATCACGATGAAACAACTCATAGAATGTGTCCCAAACTTTAGTGAGGGCAGGGACATGACCATTATCAAACAAATTACGGATCAGATCACGGGTGTTGAAGGAGTCAGATTGCTCGACGTTGATCCCGGAGCCGCCACAAACCGCACAGTAGTCACTTTTGTGGGAGAGCCGGGACCGGTTTCAGAAGCTGCATTTCGTGCCATTCGTAAGGCTTCCGAACTGATTGATATGTCCAAACATCATGGTGCACATCCAAGGTTTGGGGCTACCGATGTCTGTCCTTTTATCCCCATTTCCAATATCACAATGGATGAAACCGTGGATTATGCCCGTAAGCTGGGTGAAAGAGTCGGTAATGAGTTAGACATACATGTCTATTGTTATGAGAATGCAGCATTCGAAGAGAAAAGAAGAAATCTTGCATCATGCCGGGCAGGAGAATACGAAGGATTACCTAAGAAATTGCAGAATCCAGATTGGAAACCCGATTTTGGACCCGTTCAATTTAATGCCTTTAGTGGCGCAATAGCCATCGGGGCACGCGACTTTTTGGTTGCATACAATGTCAATCTCAACACTACTTCAGTAAGGAGAGCCAATGCAGTAGCTTTCGATATTCGCGAGAAGGGGAGACCTGTGCGAGAAGGAAACACGGTTATGGGGAAGATTGTAAAAGATGAAGCAGGCAATCCTTTGACGATGCAGGGAAGCCTGAAAGCGTGTAAAGCAATTGGCTGGTTTATCGAGGAATATGGCATCGCACAAGTGTCTATCAATCTTACCAACATCAGCATTACTCCGGTTCACGTGGCTTTCGAAGAGGCCTGCCGGAAAGCAGCAGAGCGAGGCATGCGTGTCACCGGTTCAGAACTGGTCGGTTTAATTCCTTTGCAGTCGTTGATCGATGCCGGTAAATATTTTTTAAGGAAACAGAGTCGTTCAGTCGGGGTCTCGGAAGAAGAGATTGTAAAGATAGCCATGAAGTCTTTGGGACTCGATGATCTGAAACCCTTCAATCCTGAGGAGAAGGTCATTGAATACCTGTTGCGCGACAAGAATGAAAAGAAATTAATGGATCTGAGTTGCAAAGGCTTTGCAAATGAAACGGCATCAGAGTCTCCTGCTCCCGGTGGCGGATCGATTTCAGCTTATATCGGCGCTTTAGGTGTTTCGCTCGGAACAATGGTAGCCAACCTTTCATCTCATAAACCGGGTTGGGACGATCGTTGGGAAGAGTTTTCAGATTGGGCCGAAAAGGGTCAGGCTCTGAAAGACAGACTCTTGTGGCTAGTGGATGAAGATACAAATGCATTCAACAAGATTATGGATGCTTTCGGTCTTGCAAAAACTACCGACGAAGAGAAAGCTTTGAGGTCCAACGCCATCCAGGATGCAACCCGTTATGCCATACAAATTCCGTTGCAGGTGATGGAAGCATCCCTGAAATCAATGGAGATTATCAAAGAAATGGCTGTGAACGGTAATCCAAATTCTGTAACCGATGCAGGTGTAGGCGCTTTATGTGCCCGCTCGGCAGTGATCGGAGCCTTTCTGAACGTCAAGATAAATGCTTCCGGACTCAAAGATAAAGTCTTTGTTGTCCTTGCTTTGGAACAGGGAAATGAAATCGAAAAACAAGCCAGGGCAATGGAAGAAGAAATTTTAAAAATAGTTCATGAAAAGATCAAAAACTAGTTTTTTGATATTATCTTTGAAATATTCTTTTTCTTATTTAATCGTCTGAAAATGAATTTTTTAAATAAATATTTAATTGAATAAAATTCAGTTTAAAGATTTTTAAAAAATGAATTTACAACTGTTTGATTATTCTTTATTTAGCCATAGTTGAGCCATACTTAAGCCATACTTGAGACATACTTAATACATACTCATAGAGTATGGCTTAACTATGTCTTAATTTTGCAGAAACGATGTATCAATTTTGTTTGATAAAACCATTATCAAACAAATGTAAAGTCGTTTTCAAATAGTTGTAAAGTCGTTTTCAAATAACATTTTCGTTATTTGGTTTCAGGAATTTTGTGATTGTTTTAATTTCGTTTTTTCTTTTGCCCGTAGGGCATTAATGACAATAGAAAAGTAATTTCCCCTCTCATTTTGCCCGTAGGGCATTAACATTAAAGGTTAATCCCCTATGGGCAAAAGGTAAATAATATAGATCTTTCTATTGACATTAATGTCCTACGGACAATTTTAAACAGATTCGTATATTAATCAAATGTTATCTGCTTTTAAAATCTCTAGGCAATCGGCTTTAAACCAGTTCGGTATAGCTTTTAAGAAAAACAGTCAATTGATCGATGATTGTCTGGACACCTCCGAATTGATTTGATTCGATATTCAGGGGGATAACGGGGTCGTGAAGCGATAGACGCAATAGAAACCAGCCATTTCCGGAGTTCTTGTCGCAAGATACGCGGATGCCTTCATAATTGTTTGGAACGATATTCCAACCCTCCACACCTTTAACATATTCAGTCAGGTCTGAGATGATTTTGTTTCCGTATGCTTTGAAGTCCGCAACTTTTATTTTTAACCTGATTTCCTTGCTCTCCATTGGCATTTTGAGCTTTTCGGTAAGGCTCAGCAAGGTTTCACCATTCTGGCGCAGCAGGGCTGCTTTAACAAGCAATTTGGTGATCAGAAAAGCGCCATCATCCAGGAAATAATTTTCTTTCAAAGCGGCATGACCACTGGTTTCGATGGCCAGCCAGCACTCTTCCCCTTTATAGTTCAGTCTGATGGCTTCGTTGATCACATTTTTATATCCACGCTGGAAACGATGATGTTTTCCACCGAGTTCCTTTTCGATAAATTCTGTCAATCCATCTGAAGTGATTGAATCAGTTACAATTGTTGAGCCGGGATGTTCTTCCAGAATAATGGTCGAAATAAGTGCAATCAGTCGGTTGCGGTTGATGCCTGTTCCGGTATGATCTACTGCTGCAGAACGATCGACATCGGTATCGAAAATAATTCCCAGATCGGCGTTGTTGTGCAATACAGCCTTTTCTATCGACTCCATTGCAGCATCGTTTTCAGGATTGGGGATATGGTTTGGGAACATGCCATCGGGTTCCAGAAACTGACTGCCTTCTGTGTCTGCGCCAAGGGGGGATAAAACTTTTTCAACAAAAAATCCACCTGAACCATTTCCGGCATCTACTACTATATGAAAATCTTCCAAAGGTGTTTCATAATGTATTGGATGATTGATGCTTGAACGAATTGTATTGACAAGAAACTGTGAGTAAGCTGAAATGAGATCAAATTGCGTTTTCTGGCCGGGTTTTGCAGCATGCATTTTAACCCCCAAAGATGCCAGTTCCAGAATACGGCTGATATCTTTTTTCCCCAATCCTCCTTCAGAGGTGAAAAATTTTATTCCGTTGCGGTTGTAAGGGAGGTGGCTGGCTGTAAGCATGACAGCACCATCATAATGGGTATTTTCAAAGATGGTCGACATGTACATTGCAGGGGTGGAAGAAATATCACAGCTGACACCATTGGCTCCTGTCGAAAGAATTCCTTTTATAAATGCCCCCATCAGTTCAGGACCCGATATTCTCGAATCCCTGCCTATCGCAATGGTCATCCGATCAGGGGTAAGATCTTTTTTTTCATTCAACCAAACGACAAATGCCACTGCCAGTTTTTCAACTATTGAAGGCGATAAGTTGACAGATTCACCTGCAATTCCTTCAGTTGCAACTCCTCTGATATCAGATCCGTTTTGTAATGCAGCCCATCCCGAATTATCCATAATCGTAAATTATTGCAGTATTTGAAACTATATAAATTGATAAGCAAAGTTAACCAAGCCAACAGCAGAATTCAAATAAAGTTTACATTTATCCGACAGGCTTAAACTATTCCCTCCCTGAGGATATCATGAATATGAACCACACCAAGGTATTCATGATCTGTGACGACCAAAAGCGATGTGATTTTATTGTTCTTCATGGTTGAATATGCATCGATAGCCAACACGTCATCTTCGACGGTTTTTGGTGAAACCGACATGATATCTCTTGCAGTAATCGTCTCATAATCAAGTTTCTTCTGCAGCATTCTACGAAGGTCTCCATCGGTGATAATGCCTTCAAGATGATTGTTGGAATCGAGAACGGCAGTACAACCAAGTCGTTTGGATGAAATCTCCATGATGATTTTATCCAGTTTATCATCGAGATGTACAAATGGGCGTTCATTGTTTTTAAAGAGGTCGCGTACCCTCAGATAGAGTTGTTTTCCTAAAGCGCCACCGGGGTGGGTCAGTGCAAAGTCTTTTGATGAAAATCCTCTATATTCGAGCAAACTAACCATCATGGCATCACCCATGACCAGTTGAGCCGTTGTGCTGGCAGTAGGAGCGAGGTTGTTGGGACAGGCTTCGCGTTCGGCATAGGCATTGATCACATAATCAGCGTTATTGGCTAGAAAAGAATCAGTGGCTGAGACCATTGCTATTATTTTGGTGTCCAAACCTAAATTCCGGATCAAAGGAATCAGGACTTTTATCTCCGAACTACCTCCGCTTTTGGAGAGGCAAAGCACGATATCTTTTTCCCGGATAGTGCCCAGATCACCATGGATGGCATCGGCGGCATGCATAAAAATGGCAGGAGTACCTGTTGAATTGAAAGAAGCAACAATCTTTTGAGCAATAATGGCACTTTTTCCTATCCCGGTGACGATAACTCTACCCTCGCTATTACCGATTAACTGAATGCATTCGGCAAAGGTATCATCGATAAAGTTTTGGAGCAAAGCTACAGTATCAAGCTCTATTTTTATGGCCATTAAGGCCGATTGCTTTATTTGGTCAAACGTTTTCATGTTATAGAAACAAAATTATTTTATTGAATGTCAGGGTTTTTATTTAATCAACCCGAACAATAAAATCTCCAGAAGGCTATCAAGGGTTTTGTCGAAATCTTTTTTCTTATCAGGGGAGAGTAAATGAAACTGGACACCCCTTAAGGCTCCGATAAACCCGGTAGCAGCAAATTCTGGTTCTTTGATTTTAAAAATACCTTTTTTGACGCCATCAGTCAGAATATTCGTAAGCAATTGAACCTCCATGAGATCAAACTTTTGCCGGATGTTTTCAGCATACGAAAAACGTGATTTTGACTGTTCGCGGATGGCAGCATAGAGATTTTTATAACGGGCCAGAAAATTTATCCTTGTCAGCACGTAGGCTTTTATTTTGCTTTGTGGGTCTTTTGCAAGTTTCACCTCTTGAATGATATTTTCACGCAGGTCGATGAGTTCTGATTCAGTGACAGCCTTGAAAATATCCTCTTTGTTCGTAAAATAATAGTAGAGCGTGCTCTTTCCTCTGCCGCCGGCAAGTGCAATATCGTTGATGTTGGTCTTATGAAATCCATATTTTGCAAATATTTCACGGGCAAGTGCCACAAAATTATTCCTGATCTCGTCTTTGGATTTTGGCTTTCTTCCTCTTAGTGGCATCGGCTATGGCTTTAAAGATTTTCAACAATACAAATATCCAATTAATTATTGAGAAAAGAAAAGCCCATCTTTTAAAAGACAGGCTTTTATCTGTTTTTATTGTTATGATGAAATTTTAATGTTTAAAATTCAATAAAACCAGTTCAATTGAATGAATTTGTTTAGTAAATTGCCCGTAAGGTATTAATATCAATAGAACACGTATTCTTTTTAAATCTTTTGCCCGTAGGGCATTAACCGTTAAATAAAAATTGATAACAATATATTTTGGTTAATTCCCTACGGGAAAAATCGTTTAACGTAATGTTTGCTATTGACATTTATCACCTACGGTGAATAAAACCGTCAAGCCAATTTCCAGAACGAATTTCTAATTCAATCCTTTGGCATTTTTCAACAAATAAGTTTCTGCTTCAACACTCCAGAGGCCTTGATATTTGCTGCAGATAGCATCCAGTTCTGCATACACAGGATTGGTTTTGCCTTTTTCTGCAAAGTCTGTAATAGGTGTCAAAGGCATTTCGAGATGATTGTAGATGAGTTTTTTTCCGCCGGGGATATGTGGTAGATGCAATGTGGCTTCAATCACCGCATTGATACCGCCAATGTGTGTGACCAATCCTGCCGGGTCGAGCCCTTTTGCCATCATGCGTAAAGCTTCTTTCATGTCATCGGTGTTTCCACCACTTGTTCCTGCAATGTGCGTATAGCCATAATGGACATTGTAGAAATTGAGTTTGGCCTGCAGATTTGGATCTGAAGGACCGGCAAAAAAGTTAAGGCAACCATCGAAGGCAAGCAGTCCATCGGCTTGTTCAATGACCGGCGCAACCGGAGCAAAAACGAATACATCGTTGAAGCCTTCGCCACCCGTCATTGCTTTCATCTCCTCAACAGGGTTTGAAAGTTTTGATGTGTTGATGTATCTCAGGTCAATTCCTTTTGAAGAAGCGTAAGCAACGGTGTACAATCCTGCAGCCCTGTCAAGACGGGTCTGGTCAATATCTGTCACTACCAAAAGTGATGGTTTGCGGTCTTCACGGTTCACGGTGTAATTGATTGCAGCCAGTCCCATCGGTCCAACACCTGCAAGAATTGCCATTTTACCATTATCTACTATTTCCATCTGGTGGATGTATGAACCGGGAGTCGTGTGATAATTGGAATGCATGGCGCCGATTACACATGAAAGTGGCTCAGACAAAGAAGCAGGATAAAATCCTTCGCCTTCAAAAGGCAACAGACAGCCCAGTTCCATCACTTCGTTGGGAATGACCACATAGGTTGCATCGCCGCCGATATAAGGATAGGAATAGCCCGGTGCACTGAGAACGCCAACCGGACCATCTTTATATACCAGGGCAGGCTGGATAGAAAATTTATCTCCCGCTTTGAACTGGTTTTTCCATTTGTTTCCGATTTCAACAAGTTCCCCTGCAAATTCGTGACCGATGATAACAGGATTTGTGGCAACGTCGTTTGGAATTCTTTTATGATCTGTTCCCTGGCTGGCAGCCTTGTAAGAAGACATGCAAAGAGAGTCGCAAATCACCTTTGCCAGTATTTCGTTTTCTTTAATCTGTGGGAGTTCGAACTCTTCGAGCCGAAGGTCGTTCTTTCCGTATAATCTGACTGCGCGTGTTTTCATGTTTTGTAGTCTTAATTCAACATATTCTGACCACCTGTTACAGGAATGGCCTGACCTGTTTCGTATTCCTGTTCGACGACATAATAGATTGCCCTGACAACGTCGAGCACTCTGCAACCCCTGCCGGCCGGAACCTGTGCTTCATAAAATGCCTTTACATCCTCCAGTTTCTTTGCTCCGGGAACCTTCCCGGCATTGAGATACTGAACAAATAAACCCTTCTGAGGATCACTCCAAAGTGGGCCTTCAAAGAAATTGCCCGGACAGATTGAGTTTACCTTAATCCTGTTTGGCATGAGTTCCATTGCAAAAGATTGGGTGAGACCAATACCGCCAAACTTTCCACCTGCATAGGCAAAGTTGCGGTTGCTTCCTTTCAATCCGGACTTCGAATTGATCTGGATGATGTCCATGAAATAGTCTTTCCGGTATTTTGATTGAATCTTCATGACAGCCGATGCGTACTTTGCACAAAGAAAATAGGCCTTGTAGTTGACATCGGTCATCAGTGAAAAAGTTTCGGGAGTCATTTCGTCCAGACCACCTGCACGAAGAATCCCGGCGTTACTGATGATGATATCCAGACCTCCGAATTGTTTTACGGTTACTGCTATCATGTTTTCAACAGATTCGGCATCTGCGACATTGGCTTTTACAAAAAAGGCACGATTGGATTGATTGAAGGCATTCAGATTGTTTACCATTTGGTTTCCAACCTCTTCGTTCAAGTCGGCAATCACTACATTGGCGCCTTGTGCATAGAGCATTTCAGCAATTCCACCTCCAAATCCTTGCGCTCCACCAGTGACAATTACAATTTTATCCTGGACCCTGCCTGAAAGTACATTTGCTTTTTCCACCTTTGCGCCAAATAGTAAGTCTAGTTCAGCAGCATTGTCAGCAACTACAACCACACCAATTCCTTTTAAAAGAATATAATCGGGATGGTAAGGTTTTGAGGCATACCATGTAGTTATCTTTGATTCAAGTTCAGTAATGATTTTGTCGGGATCTGTTGTGTTTTCAATCACCAGTATTCCGGCTGTCTTGTTAACGAAAGGGATGTTCAGTAAATCTTTTTCATTCTTGATTTTAAGAAACTCATCTCTTTCGTCGAAACGGATAGTCAATACCTTTTCGCGGGAAACAACCATACGTATGGCAGGAACTACACGGTTGATTAATAATGTATTCATTTTCAGGTGTTCTATTTTAAATAGGCAGTATTTAGAAAATGTAGGGATGGCCCTTGTGGCCATCCTGGGCAATAATAAAAAAATCTATTATGTCCGATAAGGATGGCCACAAGGGCCATCCCTACATTTTCATCAATACGTATTAATTCCGTTTTTACGATTTAATCATGAATTCAATCACAGCTTTGCCAAGCTGAATGTATGAATCACGATTTTTGACATCTGGTTTTCCGTTTTTGTCAATATAACCGGCTCCTTTTTTTGCAACCAGATACTGGTGTGCAGCAATCACGCATGCTCCGGCGTAGTTGATACCCAACAATGTTTGGGTCAACGGAGTGCTCTTACGTGCAAACAATTCAATAGGTTCCATAGCAGGAGTGTTATGTTCGGATCCAAAAGTTACCACAAAACCATTGTTATGGAAATAAGTAGCGTAATCTTCCAGGACTTCAATGCTATTACGGGTTGTGATGAACTCAACGGAACAGATATTGCGTTTTCTGAGGATCTCAATCACCACTTCTTTGGGCGCTTCAAACTCTGTAAAGTTGCCATTGGCATCGTCGGCAAGGAAAGGATAGGTTGGAATTCCACCGGCATTCAGAATGATCTTGCAAACCATTTCCATGTCGAGAAACGCTTCGGGAGTCTCGGGAATAAAAGCAGCTCCACCGGCCTTCAGCAGGTTTCCTCTGATCTCATTCTCAACTGCAGCAGTATTTTTGAGATCTGCTTTCAGATCTTTTCCACCGAAAAGTTTCTTATAGAATGTATGTTGGTCTTCTTCGGTATGGTATTTTCTGGAAATCTTTTCCCTTAGTGCTTTGGCCAGGTGACGTTCTCTGACCATACCCTTGGTGAGGGTACTTCTGATGACATCAAAATCAAGCTCAAATGTAGCGCGACAATTATCCAAAAGATGGTTGAGACGGTTACACATTTTCTGGGTCTGGATAATAGATTCTCTGCGAACAGATTTTAAGGCTGAAGCATAAGGCTCATCTTGCCTTTCAGGATAGGCAAGTCCCTTTCCACTCAGGTAAGTCCGGCCCGGATTATTAGGGTCATTGACTTTGATGCCGGCTGCCTGGTCTTCACTGTTCAAGCTGATGTTTTCAATATTAAACAGGGGGAAAATCTTGCGGTTGATACAACCATCGGCCCATTCAGTATACCCATAAGTGGTATAAAAATCATTGATCCCAACAACTTGTACATTCTCAGCCACAGCCATATCGAGCGCCTGGTTGATGTCGTTGAATGCGCTGAAGGAATAAGGGGTATGCAGGTGGGCATTAACTAATCGGGTCTTTCCATCGCCATTTTTCTCATGCCATTTCAGCAATTCTTCTTTCGGGGGAAATATTTTCCAGAATTCCATAACTATAAATTTAGACGTTCATATGATATAAGATGTTGAACATGTTTAGATACCTAACTTATTCCTGCGGATCTGTTCCAGATCTGAATAGTTCTGTCCTGAGACATGTCCTTTCAAAGGTACAATCTTTTCGTGAATAGCATCAATGAACCATTCAGGTTGTGGGAAGAAAGCATCTTCAAGTTCATAAGCCGGGGTGATCCAGTTGCGCGAACCCACAACAACAGGAGGTGCATCGAGATAATCGAAAGCAAGCTCAGTGATATTGCGTGCCAATTCATTCAGGAATGATCCTCTTGCATTTGCATCACTTGATATCAGAATACGTCCGGTTTTCTTCACTGATTCAATTACCTTTTCGTAGTTGAACGGAACCAAAGAACGGGCATCAATTACTTCTGCCGACATACCATATTTCTCTTCAAGAATCTTAGCAGCTTCCAAAGCACGGTAAAGTGTTGCCCCGATCGTCAGGATGGTTACATCTTTTCCTTGTCTCTTTACATCAGGTTCACCAAAAGGAATTTCATAATAACCTTCAGGAACACCGCCTTCGTGGAATTGTTCACCGATGTCATAAATACGCTGGCTTTCAAAGAAGACGACAGGATCTGTGCCCTGTAGTGCACTATTCATTAATCCCTTGGCATCATAAGGAGTTGCTGGGAAACAAACTTTCAGACCCGGGATATGGGCAACCAATGACGTCCAGTCCTGTGAATGCTGAGCGCCATATTTTGAACCTACCGAAACCCTCAGTACAACAGGCATTGTGAGTACATTTCCACTCATTGCCTGCCATTTGGGTAATTGGTTAAAAACTTCATCACCACATCTTCCAAGGAAATCGCAATACATGATTTCAGGAATCACGCGGCCACCACACATGGCATAACCGATAGCCGTTCCAACGATGGAAGCTTCAGAGATAGGTGAATTGAAAAATCTGTTATAAGGAAGCGCCTCGGTCAGACCACGATATACAGCAAATGCTCCACCCCAGTCGCGATTGTCTTCACCATAAGCAATCAAAGTAGGATCTTTATAGAAACGATCAATCACTGCTTCGAAGATCCCATCACGGAGTTGATATTGTTTCATTTTCGAGAAAGGTTTTCCATCTGCATCAAATGCCGAACGTTCTTTTTTCGAAATCTGGATAACCCTTGGGTTTTCAGCCATTGGATGATTCACTTCGGGCGCGCGATCTTCCATTTTATCCACAGACTTGTTCGAGAAAATCATTTCACCGATCTGCTCAGGTCTCTTTTGGATGTCCATGCGGGGAGAGATCTTCTCATCGATGGAGAGTGTGAACATACTTTTGATGATGTTTTTGACATCACTCCAGATTGCATCGAGGTCTGCTTGATTACAAACTTTTGCTTCAACAAGACTCTTGCCGTAAGCTTCTATGCTATCTTGTTTCTGCCAAGCATCAATCTCTTCCTTAGAACGATAAGACGATGAATCGGAAGGAGAGTGACCGCTGACACGGTAAGTCAGTACTTCGAGTAATACAGGACCTTTTTTATCTTCAATGATCTTGCGTTTTCTTTTGTAAGCATCAATAACAGCCAATGGATTGTAACCGTCAACTTTTTCAGCATGCATCTGGTCAGGATTTACGCCTGCACCTATACGTGCCGGTGTGCCATAACCCATTGTCTCGCCACAAGTCTGACCACCCATTCCATAAAGGTTGTTCATGACGTTAAAGATAACCGGCAGGCCGCCCTTCATCGCGCCTTCCCAGAGTTGTTCAAACTGATCCATTGCGGCAAAGGTCATGCCTTCCCAAACA
>Ga0209538_1001193_pt1 | contig 13933 bp, 17 predicted proteins | sample BarGraNGADG00211_2_FD_184492 | JGI IMG/M metagenome (GOLD analysis project Ga0209538, IMG submission 184492) | Arctic peat soil microbial communities from Barrow, Alaska - Barrow Graham LP Ref core NGADG0004-211 (SPAdes) (version 2) | ecosystem: Environmental > Terrestrial > Soil > Wetlands >... | reverse complement strand
GTAAGAATAGTCCTGCACGCTAGTGGAAAAGAGTAATCGTTTTTCCCCCTCTGTTAGTTCATCATTGTTGTGCAACTTTTCGATAATGTTGTGCAACTTTTTGATTTTGGACTGTGCGTCATCCGCCTCAATTACCGCGTCAGATTGTAAAAAGAAAGGCGTATTTAAAGAGATTTGAACCAATTGGTTGGACTGCAGCTTTCGTAACGTATCTACGCGAGTTTTTGAGCGTTCTGCTGCGTTTTCTTGTAATTCATCGGAAAACCTGCTTGAGACCACAACAAGAAAAGCAAGCGAACCATCGTGAACCGTTTGATAAATGCGAGCAGAAAGTCCAGCAAGATTTGAGAACGAGTGCGGTAAACGTATCGTAGGATAGTCGTAATCGGCCTTTGCGTGGTGAAGCGAGATTTTGCTGCGGTGAATCTCCAATAACTCGTGTCCTGAGAGCGCAAAATCGGGGGGAAGATTTGAATAATTTCCAGCAGCCTGCATAATTGTCGGTGATCACTGCTTTGCACTTATTCATTCTGATTTGCCGCGCACGGACACGTAAGAAGGCTGCACAAATTAGAAAACTTATTAGATTAAGCTCCAATGTTGCTCGATCTGTAATCCTGTATTTCTTTGCGCGCCAGCTCTGCCATTTTCTTATGTCCTCGTAAGTTCTGAATATCCTCGCTGCTGACAAGCTCAAGAAACAGATCTATTTGGTTCTTGTCAGAGAATTTGCTGGCATTTCGAAGCAGGTATCTAATCAAGTTCCCGACTACGTTGTGAACGAAGTTTCTGTCAAACTGTGATACTTCAGTTTTAAGCTCATGAACATAATCATTTCGTATTTGCGGCATTAAAAGAATTTGGTGCGTCACATATGGGTCTTGCCGCCAAAATGGCAGCCCTTTTAGTCTTCTGATCATCTTCTCTTGCGTGCTCGTAAGCAAGCAGTTTTCCATACAAATCCAGTATTTAAGATAAGCACTTGCCATATCGTCCTCAACTGATGCTTCAAAATATGCCGCCAGTGCATCACTTAGTTGATCTATTATACCTTTTGATTTGATCTCATTAAACAGACTTACGAAGCCAAGGAACTTTTCGACATCTGTATGATCTACTTTTTCAAATGAAGATGGAGGTTTGTTTTCGCCAAAGAAATAGTAGTTCGCGTAATTTCCATTTTTAAATAGCAGGGCATAGCTCAGTAAGATATTTCCTGCTGGCTCTGGCTTAGAGCCGAAGGTCACCCTACCGCCAAAAGTCAACGCTAGTAACCCCAAAATGGAGGCTAGTTTATTGTTGCAATAATCTATAGTATAGTCTTCAGTTCGCGCACAAATATCTTTAAAGACGCAAAAAGAGAACTTATCATTAAACTTGTTTAGCAAAAGCGGCGGTATATCTTGAGCCGCAAAAACTGCAGCAAATGCGCTGTAAGGGACTATTTCGAACTCTATTTCTCGCCTCTTTGAACCAGCTATTTCATTTAGCTTTGAAGAAATGTTCTGCTTCAGTCCTAAGTTGAGAGGGTAAGCCACGGTGTATTGAATTTCCTGTGTCCGTGCCCGGTCACTGATTTCCTTATATAAAATGTTCTTAAAATCTTGGTAAGGACTTTCACTAGCCTGGTTAATCTTTTTAAATAGCTCATATTCTTCCCCGACGGGAGTTGAAGCTTGGTTAGTAAGCTTCATCTTCTTTCTTTGGAGCGTGGTTCTTATCCGAGCTGCTACTTTTTCGGGGTCTCGCGCTTTGTCAAGCATAACTCGGTGCAAGAACTCCAAATATTCATTGTAACGTAGGATGTAGCCGAAATCAGTTTCCTTTTGTAATTTGGTTATTTCACGCACGATATTGTCCATTAATTCAGTGGGAAACTCTTTAACCATTTTCCGCCTCCGTATTGCGCATCACAGTAGCTCGTTCGCTATTCCCCTAAAGAACGTTAAAAGTTTCAAATTACGCCTAGATCGAATTAGACTCAAACACGTCAAACTCGGCTCCTGCAGCTTAAAATTTCTTGTTTCTAGTAAACTTTCAGGCACAGCTTTGCGATAAACAGCGTGAGACACGGAGTGGACATAAGGCGTTTGCAGCAGGTGCTTGGACATACTAATATCAATACAACGGCGATATATCTCCAATTCAACGACAAAGACTTGCAGGACGTGTATGCAAACGTGCCATTTTAAGTGGCCTTTGTCGCTACCTAAAAGTATTTGGTGGTTGCTATCATACCAACTAACTGCGAAGGCTAGGTCTTAGATGCACCTCGACAGTGCGTCTTAAACTAGAATTTCGCGCGCAGTTTTGGTTTGCCTCTGGCCTTCGTCACTGACATGCTAACGTGCCTTTCTAACTGCTTATTTTTCTAATGTGAAAAAAGGGGAGGGAGTACGAAACTCCCTATCGGTTCACTCAGCTGGCCGGAAACTCGATCACGATTTTGCTGCAGATGAGTGTAGCAGTGTTCTGCCCACCAACATAAGGGCCGCCCTCGGCGCCACCAGGGTTCTCCACATTATTAAAGATTCCAAGAGTGGGCGATCCAGAGACATAAGGAGTTGTGGTAGAGGGGCTGCTGAAGAAGTGCGGCACCCCGGGGTTGGGGGAAAGGCCTACAAGACCCGAATATGTGAGCGTTTCTCTTCCACTCACCTTGTCGGTGGGCCTGTTCCATGATGTTCCTACCTCCTTTCGCCAGGAAAGATACCCCATAGTCCCAAGCTCCGTATATGCAATGACAAAACCGTCCCCCTTCACTGCGAGATTATAAGTCACGTAATAGGTTAACTTGCACGGCTTGGTTTTGACTATATTCTAATCAGCGCCTTTGAGGTCGAGCTTCAATAACGGCCCCGTTGATACCCAGGAGCCGCCACTTTGCGACGGCGTCGCGCTTACCCATGAGTAGGTAATGCCATCATAAACCATCTCGAAGTGTTTGGGTTCTCCCACCGCGGACGTGAAATCACTGCGATAATTTTTAAATTGCCATTCCCAGATGGTATACTTCGCTCCAGGCTTGTAAGTTATAGTAATTGGGTTTTGTTGCGTGGTCGTAGACGCCGCCGCTACCTTCTGCGTAGTCGTCACGGCAACAGCACTAAACACTGTGAACGCCATTATCGCGATCATAAACAACGCTATAAATTTTCGTCTCATCTCAAACCCCCTATTTTTAAATTACGCCTTTTAAAACGTTTAACTATGCGATCTCTCAAAATAAATGTTGCTGTAACTGAACGCTGTTACAAGCAATTCAACGGCAGCTGCCCCTGCAAACGTGCCGTTTTGAACATTTCTGACTGTTTTTGGAATTCTTTTTTCCGTCGTATCAAAACACTATCACTATCACTTTACTTCACAAAATCTGACAACGCATGGTGGACAAAACGTTGGTGTATCAAGAACTAGCGAGAATGTACGCCCATTCGCTTGCTTTTCGAAGGCTTTCCAAATAAACCGGATAGTTTCCCTCGAAATCTTTATTCATTAGTCGATTCGCCCAAGCGAGAAAGTTTCCTGATTCTTCTGGCTTATCTCCTCCGTCAGAGTTGTGCAACTTTTTAGAGTTGTGCAACTTCTTCTCTTTAGACCGCTCGTAATCCGACACGATTCTAGCCTCCGAATGCAAAAAGAAAGGCGTTTTTAAGGAGATTTGAACCAATTGGTTGGACTGCAGCTTTCGTAACGTATCTACGGCGACAACAAATCGTAGTCCATATCGCGCACATCTGCTAAGCCTGAAATCGCACTTGTCTGTATCTCTATGCCACTCTCCTTTACTGCTGCCATAGAGTTTATTCCACCAATTATTGCAACTCCAATATGGCCCCGACTAACTGGCATTTCCAGAAGATCTGAGTTAGGTTCGCCAACCTCCAATATTCCTCTAAATCCAATATCCATCAAATCTGAAAGCAAATTTTCAAGCTGAGTTCCCGCTGCCATGGGCACTTCACGGACGCTTGCCAAGACCTTCCCAGATCCTGTATTGATCATATCTAGTACAGATGTGAGTTCCTGAGACATAAACACGTCAAGGGGATCCAGCGTAGTCGAATCGTACCGTAGAATATCTGTAAATCTCACAGGCGTTTTTTCGGTCACCTGAACAATGCCTCCGCATAGCGGTTTTACTGGGATGCCTGCTTTAAGCAGCACGCCGTCAATCGTGATGCTGCAAATGGTGAGTATGCCATTGAAACCTCTTTGAATTGAGACGCCGCAGAAACTTTCACCACCTTCGATAATGCGCACATATGGCCCAACATTGAGTCCAGCTGCATACACGCGCTTAAATATTTCCAAAGCTCGTTCTAAATCATGTTCAGCAACGACTGCCGTGTTGAAAGCTATGGTGCCGGCACCCGACCGTGGATTGAAAGTTGTGCCATATATAACCTCACCAATTTTTGACGACATGAACTTGAGAGTCATTCAATGCACCTCTTGGACTAACGGGTTAAGGTCGCTCAAAAAGGCCCTCGACTGCATATTTTCCATCATTACGGGCTATGGGCGTATACCGTTTAATTTCTTCAATCGAGAAACCAACTTGCTTTGTTATGTAGCGATGCCAAACATCCGGCCAAGTTACGAAATAAGCGGCCTTTGATTTGCCAGACCCCATTCTCAGTTCGACGGCGAGATACCCAGTTCTGCCAGATCTCTGTATGAAATCCTGCATTTTGGTTGCCTGATGCTCACCTCGCCTATTGACTGAAAAGTGCTGCGAGAAATATAAAGCAGCAGCGCCTTTGGCAGCTGAGATGCTTTTACATTCAATGCCGAGATACAGTCGGCGATCTGACGAATCTACCAAGACATCAAGCATCTGTTCCGAAAACTGATGTTGTTTCATCCTGTATGCGATCGCATCGAGGGCATTTTCGCTGAAATAATCGTTAAGTGATCTAACGAGCTCTCTTTCAAAATTGCTCATTAGCCGGATTTTCATCCTACTACTATAAAGGATGTCCGCTGGATAACTAACGAGCAAACGTAGAGCAAAATGGTGCTTGTCTTCAACTCTGAGCGTCCCTTACGCTATGAAAAATTTGGTGTGGTGACGTTTTAAAAAGCCTTCTGCTTCAAGTTTTTGAAGATTGCTCGAAATTAATTGAGGATCTACGTTAAGCCGTCGTATTAAATCAGCTTCAGTGATACCAGCATGAGCAATTATCAAAGAGATTATCTTGCCCCGCAATTGCCTATTGGAACCTTCAAAAGGCACCTGTTTCTTATATTGGGCGCTATTTCGGCTTGGATTTTTGTGCTGCTTCTTCAACATCGCACCATAATCCATGAGCGCGTAATACCATTTACGGGGGTTTGACCGATCAAGCGTGCACTCGACTAGCGGATAGAGTTTATCGTCTTCTACGCCTTTTTCATCGGCGTAAAAGGCGTGGATGAACACTGTTCTTATATTTGTCTCGATAAAAACTGACGGTATGTCGAACGCAAAAGTTCGTATCGCACATGCAGTCGCGTGTCCTACGCCCGGCAAACCTACAAGGGCCGAGTAGTCGGAAGGCAGCTTTCCTACAAATTGTGTTTCAACGGTTTGAGCTATTCGTTTGAGCGCGATTGCTCGCTTATTGTATCCTAAACCGTGCCAAACCTCGAGCACATTTTTTAGCGGAGCGTGTGAAAGCGCTGAAAAACTCGGAAAGTTGTTTAAAAACAACTGATACTTGACAAGTGCCCGCTCTACTTGGGTTTGCTGCAACATAAGCTCGGAGACGAGAATTTTGTACGGATCGCGAGTCTTTCTCCATGGAAGAACTCGACCTTCGCTTCGGTAATGTTTATAAATCCGTTCTTGAAAACTTGTGATCTGTTCAGAACTTAAATCGCAAATTGTTCGCCGACTTTTTCCGTTATGTTTGATAATATCAGCTCCGGCTGCTGCCATAGAAGCGAGGACCGTTACTTTCGTCGTTCTGTCTATAGGCTTCTTAAGCGAATTCGCAAGGCTGCGATGTTCAATGGTTTAAGGATACACCCCGCCATCTTATAGTCTGAGACACTTGTTCTGTAGCGCTCTCGGTACAAACCCGACAGGGCTGTTTCACTCAAGAAAAAGAGACAGTTAACGCTTCTAATAAACGTTATTGTAGTTTATTATCTGATTGACATATCAACGCAGTCAAGCTAAGACAAGTGCGCTTATTTTGGACAAAAATGGAAGGCATCACACGGAGTGTTGGTCTATGTGACCGCAACTGCTTCAATCGACTTTTGCCTGAACTAAAAAAATCGAGACATTAATGCTCTCAAGACGCTGGTTCAGTCGAATTTCAAGACGAATTCACATTTTTTGCTCGTCTTTTGCTATTCTTTATTGCAACAAAAAACTGCGACTGACAAGACAGTAGTCCACAAGCCGTCGGCGCCAACAACCGCAGTTGTAGCAACGTTAAACGTTTCCTTCGGCTTAGAGTCGGTCCCTGTCTCGTACATACTCGACGCCAATCTCTCAGCGTAGGCGCCTGAGCTCTCTGTCGGCTCGCCAAATGCGTGGTGCTCCGAAATATAGCCAGACTCATTAGGATTCGTAGGAATTGCGCAACCTAATGACGCTGAGATTCTCCGATTCGGTTCATTAGACGCTAGTCTAGACATCACGCAGAATACTATCTCTCCAGGAAGCAGTTGATTGAGTCCAGTATCCTTCGCGATAATTTCACAATTTGGCGGCAATATTGAAGTTACAGTGACAAGATTAAATTTCTCTATACCTGCATCTCTCAAAGCTTTTTCAAAACTCTCTAGGTGTTCCCGGTGGGTTCCAACACCGGTCACAAAAAAGACCTTTTTTGGCAATAACCTCATCTTGACTATCACGCCCCCTTAAATCGTGTATACAGCAAAACATATCATACTGTAAGTGTTTTTAACCTTTATGCAAAGAATGGTGCTCGAAGTAGTGACTTTGATTGTTTCTGTTGCCTTTTTCATAGCATTACTGCTCTCCGTTCATTTATCTAACGCTGGATCGCTCGGATATATATTTGGGATCCTTTTATTTGTGATAATTGTCAGTATCGCCGGGATCAGAATTGCCGCCTATGAATAACAAAGCAACCTGCTATAGAACGAGTTGAGACGATTACTGCCGATCTGTCCTAGATAGTAGGGCCTAGTATGAAAACAAGAATAGAACGCATCCAAATAGACACCTTAGGCGGCGTCCAAATAATAGACATTACAAACCATGTCCAAGAACTTCTTACAAAGAGCGACTTAAAAGATGGCTTGGTTACGGTTTTTGTTCCCGGTTCAACTGCAACTGTAACAACGATAGAATACGAGCCAGGCCTCATCGCAGATATGGAAAAGGCGCTTGATCGCATAGCTCCAAAAAACGGCCACTATGAGCACGACCAACGATGGCATGACGGTAACGGACATTCGCATGTTAGAGCAGCGTTTTTGAAACCAAGCGTCGCAATTCCATTCTCAAACAAAACATTAATGCTTGGTACATGGCAACAGCTAGTGTTCATTGAGCTCGACGTCAGGCCTCGCAACAGGACTATAGTTGTCCATCTTATGGGCGATTGAGCACGCTTAAATCGAATATTAACTGAGCGGCACGTTCGATAGCTTCTGCCACGATGAACGCTTCTTCGAGGTTGGTCCCGACAGCAATCAACCCATGATTCTGTAGAAGAACCCCTTTACAACCCAAGATCCCGCGTGATACTGCTTCACCTAAGTCGGAAGTACCTGGTTCTTCGTAAGGAATCAACGGCACACGACCTAAGAGGTGTTTTCCCTCAACATCTGGTGACTCTAGGTCATTGCCCAAGCAGGATAATGCCGTCGCAAAGCGCGAATGAGCGTGCACAATTGCAGAAGATTCCGTTGCTTCGTAAATAGCTAAATGTGTCGGCAACTCGCTTGAAGGATGTTTTCCTTCAAGATGTTCCCCCATCATTGTCACCACAGACACATCATCTGGTCGAATTCGATAGCGAGGAACCTTTGTTGGAGATATGTACACGACATGTTCAGCCCGTACGCTTATGTTGCCGCTTAATGATGATGTAAGACCGCGCTCATATGATAGAGCCATATATTCCGTGATTTCCTTTTTCAATAATAGCGCCCGCGTTTCTATCGTTACCAATAAAGAGCCTCCGGTTTAACTTTCGCGCTTTCAGACTCGGTTCAGAAGTCTGATGACTACACTAAATGAACGATCCTAAGCAGTTCGACGGTGATAATGATTAACGTTCCAAGTCCGACCATCTTGGCAACCGACATTATATAGTTCTGTTTCGAAATGTATCCTGAATACACCCCCAAGGCAACTAAGGTGATCAAGCTTAAAAAGCCGGAAACGAACGCCGAACCTACCCCCAATATCCACGGCGCTAACGGGACAAGGCTTGCCAGAAAGCTGGCGCCGCCGTGAGTTAAGGCATCCTTTACGATTCTTTTTTTACTTTGAGATTCGACGTACGTGTTATTTAGCTTCCTCAGAAGGGATTTCTCGGTCTTAACGAGCTTTCCATGCTCAATCGTACTCTCCGCCAAATACGACCCCAAGCCGTTGGTTAACGCCAGCGCAATCGCGCCTCCAAACCCGGCACTAACGACAATTGAGTTAGAAGCGCTTACTACTGAAACGCCTAAAATTATTCCAAGCGTGGCAAGAAGCCCGTCAATAGATCCAAGGATTACATAACGCCCTTCCTCAATATTAAAGCTCATGGACGTAATATTATAGAAAAAACTTCTGTGCTGAGGTTAAAAACTAAATTTCCGGCTGGAATTCATCCGCGATCGTGAAGCGTTTCTTCCTCTTCGACGAGTTTTTTCCCAGCGATGATCTCGTCGACGCTATGAACAACTCCACCCAGATTCTCAATAGTCTGTTGTACCAAATCGTAATTAACGTTGGGACCCTCAACAGTTATTTTTACGTTTTCAGTTTGCTGATCGACTTCATAGAGGCTCAAATTGACGCCGTCGACGTCTTGCAGATCCCCTATCGCGCTAGCCACCTCGACGTTTGTAGGCTCATGAGGTTTCAGTACGTCGAGCACTAATCGCTTAATTTGAGACATTTCTCAACCGATCACCGTTGTAAATAAACAGACTTATTCTTTATAATGCTATTTATGATTCAGAATTAGCGCATTTAACGAATCGCGCCACTTTAAGAGATTATAGCCTCGACATTGTAACAGAATAATCCGATCTTCTTGCATAAATGTAACGTTGAGTGTACTGTTCACAATCGATACTGCTTTAATATCGCTGTTTTGTATGAGATATGCACCGGACGAAAAATAAGGCTTTACATATAAGCACTTCTGATACAGCCTCATTGCCGCTGGTCTCTTAAAGGTGGTCAGCAAGCGGTTTGATTCCACATCTTTCAGATTAAGCAGCATTGCAGTCATTGTCGCCAAGACAGGATGACGCTTTGCGACCTTCTTTACGTTTTTCTTGCTAAAAACCGAGCCGATATAACGCTTGCGTACAATAGCTCGAGCTTGCGAGAGAAGCGATACTGCCGTGAAGCTAACCAAGAGCACAGTAAATATGACTGTTATGATGAAGACGTAGAGCAGCCCCGGAAATAATTGCACCATGTGGGTTATTTACCCTCCAAACAAGTTTGTTCGAATAGTTGTCACAATAATGCGAACATACTTCGTCCTGCAGATTTGTGATGTAGCTAAAGCTAGGTCTTTGCAAAGCTGTCCCGACAACTATCAAGATTCGACAGTCTTCATTTCTCCAGCTTGCGTCTCTCGCGGTTAACCTTTTCTATTTACTGACACATCACCCGTATATGCTCGAATTGCGGCGCAACATGGCGCATCTATTGCTTGGCTCGTTTTTTGCTTTTTTAGTAGTGACCCTACCGCACGAACTAGTCATCGCCTGTAACGGGTTGCTCATCAGCGCGCTATTAATTTCTTCTTTTCTGTATCAGAAACACAAAATTGCTTTATTAACATGGCTATTTACGCGCTTTGATCGCCCCGGAAAATTTACCGCGAAGGGTGCCATCATTTTTTTTGTAGGAACCCTAATTGCTGTATTACTGTTCCCCCCTTTGATTGCCGCATTAAGTATCCTTGTGCTTGCTATCAGTGATAGTCTCGCAACGATTGCTGGCCATTATGCAGGAAAACATATAGTTTTCGGAAAGAAGACAATTGAGGGCACTTTAGTCTTCTTTGCTTGCACTTTAGTTATACTCGTTTTTTTTAGTGTTGCACCAATAAAAGCGCTACTAATTGCTCTGATTGTGTCTGCTACAGAACTTGTTACGCCAACATACCTCGATGATAACCTCACCATCCCATTCGCAACCGGTCTGCTTCTCAGTCTGCCGATCTTCGTCTGAAAAGCATCATTGAGAAAGAAATTCAGATGTATACACGCCAGTCTGCTTCTAAAGCCAAGCTACCAATGAAACTACAACGTCAGCGTCATAATGAAAACTGGTTTATCGCTTAAGAAAACGTTTCTGGCTCACCAGAGGAGGGCTTCTCAAACTGTTCGGGGAACATCTTTTTCAGCGCTGCCAAAACGCGAAACATCTTGACATCTATGGCGTCCTCTGGATTATCAAGAAAAAGCCCTAGCGAGACTGCGTAAGCAATATCGTCAATTAAATTCACCGCGATATTTAAACGACCCTTGTTAGAGAGCTCAGACAGTATTAGTGAGATGTCGAACGCGCGATCCATAATATAGTCAGCACCGACTCTGTTGACTCTTTTAGCGACGTCGTCCATTTGTGAGCCCAAAATAGCTTTTGGATCCTCTACCGCCGGAATATCCAAATTCTTGTATACGAGATCGCTTTGGTTCCGGACTAGAAGATAAAGGTGCTCACAATACGTGCCCGAGCCTGAGCGATTTGAACAGTCTTCGCCACAAAGAACCTCGCAATGGGGAAGCATGCCTCGTGCCCGATATGCATCCATTTGATGTTTGGCACACATAAACATAGCAATCGTAATTTATGTAATAACTAATATAAATTTGAAATCCTGATGATTTGACAGTCGCGAAGCACTGTGTTATCTGCTCTGGCGTCATCATAAAGCGGTAAGATCCTTAGAAAGCTTCACGCATCTACAAGCTACTACCCGCAGCTCGTGGCTGACGGCGATCCCGCTTAGATTGATTCGCCTTCAAATAGAAGTCCGCGCAGTATTTTCGGTGTTGCAAGAAAGCGTTAAATAGGTGTTTTGCGTGTAGCGAACTGAAAAAAAGGTTTCTTGTGGCAGAAGTTCAAGTGGCTTTCTCCTTCTAACGTTTCTAAAAAAACATTTTGCCCGAAGAGCGATATCGCATGAAAAACGAAGCAGAATGGGCAATCAAAATTGAAGGACTCGCCAAGGAATACGGCAACATTAAAGCTGTCGATCAAATATCTTTTAAAATACCGTTTGGAGTAATATTTGCTTTTCTGGGGCCCAATGGAGCTGGGAAGACCACAACCGTCGAGATATTGGAATGCCTCCGAAAACCGTCGGCCGGAACCGCTTACGTCTTGGGACTGGATATTACAAAAGACCAGAATGAGATTAGAAAGAGAATCGGCGTCCTGCCACAGGAATTTAATACGTTTGACCGCCTGACCGTTCGTGAAAACTTGAAGTACTATGCAACGATGTACGACAATCCTCGGGACATAGACGAGTTGATCTCATCGGTGGATTTAGTGGACAAGGTAAACACGATGTACAAGAACCTTTCAGGCGGCTTGAAACAACGACTAGGCGTAGCAATCGCCCTTGTGAACGACCCTCAAGTCGTTTTTTTGGACGAACCAACCGAAGGGCTTGACCCCAAAGCGCGGAGAGATGTGTGGGAGGTAATAAAAAAATTGCGCGACGAGGGAAAAACGGTGTTCTTAACCACCCACTATATGGAGGAGGCAGAGACCCTTGCAGATGTCGTAGCGATCATTCTCGACGGCAAGATCAGGGCCATGGACACGACCACAAACCTGATCAAGAACCACGGCTACTTGGCAAAGCTCGTAATACACGGTGGCAACACGGGCGCATTTGAAGCTTTGAGCGTTCAGTGGGCAGGGACAGAACTGAACAACAGTGACGTCATCGTGCCGCTGCGTGACAAAAGAGATCTAGCCAAAATCGTTGAGCTACTCGATCAGAGGCAAATCGCCTTTGATGAGCTCGAGATGAAAAAGCCTTCTCTTGAAGACGTTTTCCTCGATCTCACCGCGACAGATCGGGAGGGGGTTTCTTGAAACTATCCCGAATTTACATCGATTTCATCAGCAGCTTGAAAATCTTTTTTAGAGGACGTAGCTCGTTTTTCTGGGTGCTCGCCTTCCCTATAATCCTTATGCTCATCTTTGGAGCGATATTTAGCGGAGGCAATGTCCAATATGAGCTTGCAGTTCAAAACAAAGACGGTTCTGATATTTCTGCCTCTTTTATTAACGCGGTAAACTCAACAAACGCATTCAAAGTCCACATGGTCAATGCAAGCGAGAACGCTGACACGTACATAAAATCAAATAGGATAAGCGGTATGCTCATCGTTCCTGAAGGGTTTGGGAATGACGTCCAGCGCAACTTAGCCCTTGGAGCTTCACGACCTTCCACAGGTGTGCAGGTCAATCCCACGACGACAAGTACAACGAATGCTATCGCGCTCAACGCCACTAGCCTTAACTCACGGGCCTCTCAAGCCCAGAGCAACAATACTAACGTTACGCCAGCCGCGGTGATATTGAAAGTCGACCAATCATCAACAAGCGCCCCAGTGATAAGTGGAGTCCTGAGCAGCATAGCGAATGGTTTTAATTCGCAACTTACTGGATCTACGCAAATCGTCGGCGTTGAGAACCAACAGGTTCTTTCATCGCAGTTCAAATATATCGATTTCTTTGTTCCGGGGATCATAGGTTTGACGGTCCTCACGACCGGTGTGCTTGGCACCGTTGGAACGAACACTCAGTATCGCAACAACGGGATCCTGAGGAAACTCGCGACGACACCTCTCGGAAAGTCTGAGTGGATCATATCTAAGATGTTGTATCAAACTGTCGTTATACTCATTTCAGCATCCTTAATTATCATCGTAGCAAAGCTCGTGTATAATGTGACAGCAGTGCCCAATGTAGTTACCCTACTGCTCCTTTTTGTTGGCACTATATGCTTTACTGGAATTGGAATGATCATCGCGCGTTTTGTAAAAGACGAGGACGCGGCAAATGCGGCCGCAAGCGCGGTGACTTTTCCAATGCTGTTCCTTGCCGGCACGTTCATCCCTCTCGAGACGATGCCCGATTATCTCCAGACAGTTGCCAAGTTTCTTCCGCTTACTTATTTGAACTACGGTCTCAGAGATGCAATGATCCTTGGAGACACAGCAAGTGCATTGTATAACATGATGATAGTACTAATAGCAGGTGTCATCTTCTTTGTAATCGGCTCTATTATAACCGATTGGCGCGAGGGTGGTTAACCACCACTCTTAAAAAAACCCTACAGAAGTTAACGGGCAGAATTGGCTACGAGAACATCATCCTTGAGTCCTATTTTTATGCGCAGAAGTGTTGAGCAAGCCGGAGTACAAATTGCTGCGACACAAACTGAACAACTAACTATGTGGTTGTTACTTACCAAGACCAGGATCGGGCATTCTCAGCTCGATGGCTAAAGCAGACGGATTCGTTATCATTCCTGAAAACGTCGAAGGGTACGATGAGGGCCAGCAGGTAGAAGTTGTTCTGTTTGACTGACCATCGGGTGCTTATGGATGCACGAAAAGAGTTTAGAGAGCTTAAAGCTTTATGGTCAGACGTGAGAGTGAAACTATGAACATCGTTATAGGCTACGAAAGTTATCACGGCAATACGCGGACTATGGCGTATGCAATAGAGCGCGGGGCGCGAGAGGCCGGAGCA
>Ga0209538_1001192_pt1 | contig 13936 bp, 9 predicted proteins | sample BarGraNGADG00211_2_FD_184492 | JGI IMG/M metagenome (GOLD analysis project Ga0209538, IMG submission 184492) | Arctic peat soil microbial communities from Barrow, Alaska - Barrow Graham LP Ref core NGADG0004-211 (SPAdes) (version 2) | ecosystem: Environmental > Terrestrial > Soil > Wetlands >... | reverse complement strand
GTGGGTGTCTACTCCGCGCACCGGATGCCGGACGAGACGATCGAGTACGGTCGGTCGGCCGTCGGGCGGGGCCTCCGGGTGATCATCGCGGGGGCCGGCGGAGCCGCGCACCTACCCGGCGTGCTCGCCGCGGTGACCCCCTTGCCGGTGATCGGGGTGCCGGTGCCGCTGGCCAACCTGGACGGTCTCGACTCACTCTTGTCGATCGTGCAGATGCCGGCCGGAGTGCCGGTCGCGACGGTGTCCGTCGGCGGTGCCCGCAACGCGGGGCTGCTCGCCGTCCGGATCCTCGCGGCGGGCGATGACGAACGCGGAGCGCGGCTCCGGGCCGCGATGGTGACGTTCCAGGGCGGTCTGCGCGATCAGGCGAAGGCCAAGGGTGCCCGGTTGACCGCGAAGCTCTCGCAGCCGACGGGATTCTCGGCCTGACCTCACGGCTTCGGCGCGCCGCCGACGGTCCCGGGAGGCAGGGTGCCGTTCTTGATGGCCTGGAAGAAGACCGGCGTGAGCTTCGGGTCGAGCCGCACGGTTGACCCGGCGTTGGCGACCCGGTAGTCCATGCTCGCGATCGGCGGCGTGCCGGTGATCCCCTTCGGGCCGGTGGCGGCACGGAACGCGATGGCGAGGCGGGCCAGGTCGATGACGTCGGTCCCGTTGCTGGTCACGAGGGCTCCGGTTCCGGCGTCTATCAGGGCGACCTGCCGTTTCGGCTGGAAGATCAGGCTCGGTGTCGCGACGCTGGACGTGAGCGCGCTCACGAGCTGGCGTTGGCGTTGGCCGCGACCGATGTCGCCGGTCGGGTCGGCGTAGCGCATCCGGACGAAAGCGAGGGCGGTCGGACCGTCGGCCGTTCGACACCCGGCCGTCCAGTTCAAGCCGCTGTACGGGTCGGCCACGTTGTAATCGAGACAGAGCCGGACGCCGCCGACGGCGGTCACCAGCTGCTCGATGCCGGCGAACCCGACCTCGACGTAGTGGTCGACGGTGAGGCCCGTGAGTTGCTCGACGGTTTGCACCAGCAGCGGGGCGCCACCCCACGCGAACGAGGCGTTCAGCTTGTTCGAGCCGTGACCCGGGATCTTGACGTAGCTGTCGCGCGGCAGGCTGATCAGCGCGGGGGGTCCGCTCTTCGGGACCTGCAGCAGAATGATCGTGTCGGTGCGCGCGCCGAGCGTCCCGTCGTTCCCGACCGCGCCGTCCGCGCGTGAGTCCGAACCGGCGAGCAGGTAGGTGGTGCCCGGGGTGTCGGCGGCGCCCGAGAGTGCATCGACATGTTGGATCTTGCCGTTCGCCCAGATGACCAGGCCGATCGGCCAGGCGAGCAGCACCACGAGCAGGAGCGCGCCGATCAGGGCCAGACGGCGAGCAAGGCGGCGGCGCGGCGGGGCGGTGGGCGCGCCGTCCGCCGGGACTGAGCCGGCTGCGCGGGGTTGGCCAGGCGCGAGCGCGCGCGGCGCCGGCGCCGGTCGAGACGCCGGGGAAGTGGGGGTCTGCCGGGCAACGCGGGGGTCAGCGTCCTGCGGAGCGCGGGAGCGAGGAGCGATCGCCGGCGGTGGTGTTGCCGATGACTGCGCCGGGACGTATGGGGCCGGCGGCCGGCGCGCGCTCGCGCCCGGCGGATCCCCGACGACCTGCGCGCCGTCGTCCTCGGGGCGCCGTCGCCCGCCGCCCGGCGTGAAGCTCGGTGGCTGGTTCGGCGGTTTGGCGGGCATGACCTGGACGGTTGCCTTTCGTGCAGACGGCAATGTCACGAACACCGTCGTCGCATCCTTGGTCAGGACCGACGCCGGCACAAGTCGACACGCCTGCCCGGGCCGATCCGCGCTTCGGCCCGGGCGTCGGGCACCGGCCCGCCGCGGGCGCTCCACTAGGGTCGATTCATGACCGTGCTCGTGACAGGTGGTGCCGGTTACATCGGCGCACACGTGGTCCGGCTGCTGCGCGGCACGGGCCGGGACGTGCTGGTGGCAGACGACCTGTCTGCGGGCGACGCCGCGCGGATCGGCGACGCGGTCCTCCTCGAGATCGACCTCGCCGACAGTCGATCGGTCCGCCCGCTCGCCGCGGCGATGAAGCGCGCTCGGGTACGAGAGGTGATCCATTTCGCGGCCCGGAAGAGGGTCGACGAGTCCGTGGCGCGGCCGGTCTGGTACTACCGGCAGAACATCGGTGGCCTGGCGAACGTGATCGCCGCGATGCGGGCGACCGGCGCGGACCGCCTGGTCTTCTCCTCCTCAGCCGCGGTCTACGGCGCGACGACGCTCCCGCTCGTCTCGGAGGATGCCCCGACGGAGCCGGCGAATCCCTACGGCGAGACGAAGCTCGCCGGCGAGTGGCTGGTCCGCGACGCCGCCGTCGCGGGGATCCTGCGCGGCGTCGCCCTGCGCTACTTCAACGTCGCCGGGAGCGGTTGGCCCGACCTCGGAGATCCCGGCGTGCTGAACCCCGTCACGATGGTGCTCGACCGGCTCACCCGGGGTGAGCGTCCGCGCGTCTTCGGGATCGACTACCCGACTCCGGACGGCAGTTGCGTGCGCGACTACGTGCACGTCCTCGACCTGGCGCGAGCGCACATCGCGGCGCTCGACGCGCTGGACCGGGAGCAGGCCGGCTTTGACGTGTTCAACGTGGGGACCGGGCGAGGCGCGTCGGTGCTCGAGGTGGTGGCCCGGCTGGGCCAGGTGACCGGCCTCGACGCGACGCCGATGATCGAGGCTCGGCGCCCCGGCGCCCCGCCGAGCGTGGTGGCGTCCGTCGACCGGATCGAGGCCGAGCTCGGGTGGCGGGCCGAGGCCGATCTCGACGAGATCCTGCGGAGTGCGTGGCGCGGGTGGCCGGCGAGCGCCGGACCGGGTTCCTAGCGCCCCAGGAGGGTGGTTGTCAGGCTGGCGCCGACGAGCTTCGCGAGGGCGTTCCACACGTCCGGGAACAGCACGGAGGCCACCGCGAACAGGACGAAGACGATCAGGGCGACTCGTCGCATCCTTGGCACCGGTCCGCCGTGAGACAAGCCGAGACGCCCGCGCACTTCGACTCGAGTCAGCGACCGATCCGAGCGTACTTCGCTTCGGTCGCGTCCTTCTGTGGCCGCCACCAGGCCTCGTTGGCGCGGTACCAGTCGATGGTCGCGGCCAGGCCGTCCTCGAAGTTGCCGTACCGCGGCGCCCAACCGAGCTCGGCGCGCAGCTTCGAGGAGTCGATCGCGTACCGCATGTCGTGGCCGGGGCGGTCGCTGACGAGGTCGAAGGCGTCGCTGTCGAGGCCGGAGAGCTGAAGGATGAGCTCGACCACCTGACGGTTGTTCTTCTCTCCGTCGGCGCCGATCAGGTACGTCTCGCCGATCCGGCCCTCGTCGATGATCGTCCAGACTGCGGAGTTGTGGTCCTCGACGTGGATCCAGTCGCGGACGTTCAACCCCTGGCCGTAGAGCTTGGGCCGGACCCCGTCGATCACGTTGGTGATCTGGCGCGGGATGAACTTCTCGACGTGCTGATAAGGCCCGTAGTTGTTCGAGCAGTTCGAGATCGTGGCCTGCACACCGAACGAGCGGACCCACGCACGTACCAGAAGGTCGGACGACGCCTTGGTGGCGGAGTACGGGCTGGACGGGTTGTACGGCGTGTCGGGGGTGAACTTGGCGGGGTCGTCCAGCTCGAGGTCTCCGTAGACCTCGTCGGTCGAGATGTGGTGGTAGCGGGTGCCGTGCCGACGCACCGCCTCGAGCAACGTGAACGTCCCGACGATGTTCGTCTGCACGAACGGCCACGGGTTGGACAGCGAGTTGTCGTTGTGGGACTCCGCCGCGAAATGGACGACGACGTCGGCAGCCGCAACCAGGCGGTCCACCAGCTCGGCGTCGGTCACGTCGCCGTGGACGAAGGTGATGGCGGTTCGACTCGCCGCGAGCGAGGCCTCGCTGCCAGCGTAGGTGAGGGCATCCAGCACGGTGACCTGCACCTCTGGGCGTTCCCGCACCGTCTGGTGCACGAAGTTCGAGCCGATGAAGCCGGCCGCGCCGGTGACGAGCAGACGCACGGGGTGACCTCCTGGGTACGCGGGCGGACCGACTTCCAGCGTAGCGGCCCGCGAGGAGCGAACGGCGCCGGCGGCCGCCGCTCGGATCCTCCGGGGGGCGGCACCGGCGGCCACTACAGTGACGGCATGGTCTGGAAGCGTCGGGGCGCGGATGGCGCTGCGCCGACCCCAGATCTCGCGCCCGCTCAGGGCGCCGACGTGGCCATGGGCCTCGTTTCCGCCGACGTGGCGTGGCTGTACCGGACCCTGCTCGGACGGTCACCCTCGGCCGACGAGGTGGCTTCCCAGCGGGCCGCCACGGACGACTGGCGCGCCTTGCTGGCGTCCATCGCCGCCAGTGCCGAGTACAAGGCAGCGTGGTCGGCGGGTGGAAACCGGGCAAACGCTGCCGGTCAGGCCCTGGTCAATGTGTGGCATCCCGACCTCTCGCGCTTCGGCCACAGCCCGGGGACATGGTCGCGGGACGCGGAGGCCGTCATGGGCAAGGAGGGCTGGGTCTTCCTCGGGCGGGGATCCAACTCCGTCCTGGACCAATACCAGTCCGACTTCTCACTGCCGGCCGGGTGGGCCGACCGCTGGACCGACGTCGTGCAGGTGCGGCGCGAAGAGGCCGAGGGCTTGGGTGCCTCGCTCGCTCTTCTTGTCGTCCCGGATAAGTTGTCGGTGCTGACCGGCTACGTTCCCGACGAGATTGCGCTGGGTAGCAGACCGCCGGCTGCCGCGCTGGCAGAAGACCTCGGCCTCGGTGTCCTCTATCCCGTCGCGGAGCTCGCGCGAGTCCCCGGCGGCTCGTACCTGCGCGCCGACACCCATCTGTCGATGGCCGGGAACGCGGCACTCGCCGGAGCCGTGCTGGCCGCACTCTCCGCGCCGGATCAGTTGGCTCTCGGCGCCGACGCCGGCACGACGCCATTGGTCAGCTTCGTCAGCTTCGGTGACCTCGGTTCTCGGTTCGATCCGCCCGTCGTCGAGGTGGTCACGACCTTCAACTCCCTCGGAGGTGCCGTCATCATCGTCGACAACCACGCCGAGGTTGAGGCAGCCGGGCGCCATCTCGGAACGCGCCGTGTCATGCGCAACGCCGCCGCGCCCGACCCACGCACCGTTGTGGTGTTCGGGGATTCCTACAGCTTTCCGGCCTCGCACTATCAAGGGACCGCGTGGTATCTCGCGCAGTACTTCCGAGAGGTGCATTTTGTCTGGTCCCCGTTCGGCTGGGACAAGGGTTACGTCGAAGAGTCGGGCGCAGGTGTGGTGGTGTGTGAGACCGCTGAGCGCTTCGTCCCACGCCCGCCCGCGTTGCGGGTCGATGTCGCGGAACTGGTGAAGTCAGCGGTCGCGGCGTCCTGAACGGGCGACCTCGCGGACGCCGCGCGGCTCGCACGCGATGCTGAACGTGTCCCCTCCCGGCCTGCCGGGCGCCCCGACGTCGGTCCTGCGCCCCGCAGCCCGGCCAGCGGTCGAGGGGGCGCCCGATGGCCCGCGGTCCATGATCACCCGCACCGAGGGCCGAACTGACCGAGACCCGAGGCGCCCGATGAGTTGGTAGTGTTTGTCCGGCTCGGACCCGCCGCGGAGTTCTGGCCCCGCCGAAATGACTGACTGACGCTGCCGGCGGGCGACGGCAATTCGAGAATCGGGCCCAGAAGAGAAATGGCGTCAGGACAAGTGCCGATGGCGATCAACGAGAGAACGGTCGACGTGCGTTCGACGATGGCGCGTGTGCGTGGGTCGCGGGTGAACCAGGTCGCCGTGGTTGTCGCGGCGTGCGCGGCGGCGCTCGCGTTGGCATGGATCGTGCTCGGACCGGCCGGAACGGTGGTGCTGGGATCCGCCTGGTTCCTCGGTGCCGGGGCCGGCCGTGTGGTTCCGAGCCTCCGCGGGCCTGCGGCGTGGGCGGCGGGGATCGTGGCGGAATTCGCGATCGTACTGGGAGCGAGCGCCGTTGTGGCACTGGTGTCCCCGCACATGCATGGCCAAGGCGTGAATCTTGCGGTCTTGGCCGTCCCACTACTCTTGGGCGGCGCGCTGCTCCTCGCGTCCGCGAGGCTCGGTGGTTCCCGGGCACACCACCAGCCACCATCCCGCTGGGGTGTGGCCCTCTCGATCACCACGGGAGTCCTAGCGGTCGCCGCCTGGATATCGTCGCGCGGGCCGAGCTACGGTATTGCCTGGGCGATGAGCGGAGACGCTCGCAATCATGTGGCAATCGTGCGGCGGCTGCTGTCGAACGGCGGAATAACCCTCGACGCCCTCAAGGAATACCCAGCGGCGGTCAACGGGCTTGCTGCGGTTATCGCCGGCACAGGTGACCGGACCGCGAGCGCCGGCCAGGTGATCTTGAACGACGCACACGCGATCGCCGGCGCCTATGTGCTCGCAGCGATCGCGGTTGCCCTACTGCTGGCCGGGGCGCTGGTGGAGCTCCTGCCGCGGGCGATCCGGCATGGACGGCGGTTGCCGACCCCGATCCTGGTCACGCTCTTCGTCGCGTCGGCCACTGCGGGATCACCGTTCGTCTTGGGGATGGCGCTCGCCGACGGATTCCTCTCCGCGTACGGTGCTCTGCCGACTGCCCTCGCGGGTGTTGTGCTTGCGCTCCGGTTCCATCGCGAGCCTCTGGCAGGTCTCGTCCCCCTGATCCTGATGACGGTCGCGACGGTGTTGACGTTCGCGAGCTGGACCGTGCTCGCGATCGTCCCCGGATCGCTCGTGCTGATGGCGTCGGCCTTCGCGATCCGCACCGTCCTCGAGGCGCGCCGCACGCCGGGTCTCGGGGTGGGGCACGTCAGGTTGGTGTTCTGGTGGGCAGCCATCGTCGGCGCGCTCGGAACGCTCGCCGCGCTCGCAGTTGTCGTCGCAGCCGTGATGCCCAGGCTCAGGACGCAGTTCAACTACCCCGGTAGTTCGCGGACGACGTACACCTTCATGCTCGCCGTCGTGTGCCTGGTTGCGCTCGGGATCTCCTTCGTCGCGGGTCGCCGCTCGACTCGCCGTCAGATGTTGGTCCCGGTGGTGGTGTCGGTGGCTGGGGCACTCACGCTGGTGTGGCTGGTGACGCTGCCCGGCAGTGGGATCACCTGGACGTACTACGCGCTCAAGACGAACTGGCTCGTCTGCGCGAGTCTCTTCTGGGTGCCTTTCGCACCGGTGATCCTGTGGCTCGGCCGCGACGTGGAATCGCCAACCGTGCGAGGTCGGGGGCGCCTGTCGCACGTCCTCGCTGCGTCGTCGTGGGCGATCGCCGTTCTGCTGCTGGCCGGCTCGGCCACCACTGCGCCCGAGCCGCTGCGAGCTGCGGCCAAGGGCTGGGACCAGCCTGCGGCGGCCGTCGTCACCGAAGAGATCCACGGCGCGGACCAAGGCAAACCGTACGTCCTTTGGGAGTGGTCCGATCCTGCGAACGACCGGCTCGGCAACTTCTGGGGTGTCCTTGCCTGGGCCAGCGATGCCTCGGGTAACTACAGCGAACTTCCCGGCATCCCTGGTGGCTACTACCTCTGGGCGTACTACGAGGTGGGCAAGCTTCCGGAGCTCTGCACTCTCGTGGAAGGTGCGCCGCGCATCACGGTGTACACGCATGACGATAACTTGAGCGAGGAGCTGCGAACCTCGTGTCCGTCTGCCGTTGCGGATGTTGTCACCGAGGACTAATTGCCGTCAGCACAGCGTGCGCAACGAAATTCATTGCGACCCGGCCGCGTGCGACGTGCGTGCCCAGCGAACCGGCATGCGACGAGCCCGGGGAGACGGACCAGATCAGTCGTCGTCCGCGCCGCGGTACGCGACCACCGCGTACTCGCCGCACTGTCTCAGGTTGCGCTCCAGATCGCCGGTCCCCAATGGGAAGAAGATCTTCCCCGACTCGAAGCCGCACTCCTGCGCGAGGAGCAGGAGTGACTCGGGGAAGATCGGCCGGACGTGGGTCAGGTCGAGCCAGAACACCTTCAGAGCCGGTGGGGAGTGCGGATTGACCGTCTCGGCGATGAACACACCGCCCGGACTTAGGACGCGCATCGACTCTTGCGTCAGGTCTCGAAGGGCCGCCACCGGAAGATGTTCCACCACCTGGAAGGAGACGACGGCGCCAAGACTGGCGTCCGGAAGCGAAGCGAGGTACTCGAGCGCGTCTCCGTGGGCGACCGAGAGTCCCTGGGCCCGAGCGCGCTCGAGCATGCTCTCGTCGAGGTCGACCCCGGTGGCGGGGATACCGGCTTCATCCAGGATTGCCAGCATCTCGCCGCGGCCGCAGCCCACGTCAAGCACCGGGCCGTGCCCGGTCAGCAGGTCGAGGTACGGGCGGAGCCGCTCCTTGATGAAGCCCTCGCTGCCGCGAAAGAGATCCTCAAACGTCGCATAGCTACCCTCGGAGAGGCCGTCGGCGCCGAAACCCAGATAGCGAGAGCCGTCGGGCGCCGCGTGTTCGAGTGATTGACCGTCCGCGGTATAGGGACGCGCCGCCATCTCGAAATCGAGCCCATTGAGGCGCGCGACCGCCCCGTCCAGGCGCCGGCCGAGGTCTTGCGACATGTCGACGTTCCCGTCGACCCGGGCTGCCAATTCCTCGGACCGCGAGGTCAGTGCATCGACCTGCGCGGCCGTCTGGTCGAGTCGGGCGCCCAGAGTCCGGACACGCTTCTGACTGTCGCCGACGACGACCTCCAGACGGCCAAGGGCCTCGGTCTGGAGGCCGAGCCTGCGAACGACTCGTCGCACAGGGCGACCGAGAGCGCGATAGGTACCGCTGCCGCGGCGGCGAGCTGCCCGCAGCAGCCCCGCCGGGAAAGTCCTCTGGATCAGCCGGCGGGTCGCTCGGATCGGACCCTTGGCACGCTGGCGGGCGGTCACCTTGCGTCCCGCCAGGATCGCTTCCACCCGCTTCCGAACAAAGGTGGCGGCAATCGACGATTCGCCGGTGCTGGCCACGGATTCCCGCGCTCGCCGGCCCAGCTGCTGCGCGAATGCCGGGTCGTCGATGATGCGCCGCAGATAGCTGGCAGCCACCTCCGTGTCCGCCTCGGCCCAGTGCGACGAGGCCGGGTACGGGCCGGCTCCGGATCCCACCCGAACAAGTTCGAACGGCACGAGAAGACTGTTCTCGGCAGTCATGAAGTCGAGATTTCCCGAGTATCCCGTTGCGATGACAGGGCGCCCGAGCGACATCGCCTCCGACATAGTCAGGCCATAGCCCTCGGACCGGTGCAGTGAGACATATGCAGCCGCATTGGCCATGAGCGAGCGGAGCGCGCCAGCCGCCAGGTACTCCTCGACGAGGCGGATGTCGGACCGCCCCGAGCACGCCTGCCTCAGCCGCTCTCGATCCGTGCGGCAGAGATCGCCGTTGATCGTCTTGATGACGAGGCTGGGACCCTCCCCCTCATGGAAGGCACGACAGAAAGCCTCCACGGCGGCGAACGGATTCTTGCGCTCGAGCACGCTCAGGTAGTCGAACACGAAGAGGAAATACGGTTCGCCGGACAGCCCGAGCGCGGCCCGGTCAAGAGGTTCGACCTCGTCCAGCGGTGGGAGCGGGATCGGCAATGGAAGCACGAAGACCGGCTTGGACGTCTTGGCGGTGATCGCATCCCGGACGAACTCCGAGATCGCCCAGACCTCGTCCACGAGGTCGAGCGCCCCCTGGAACGCATCGGGAAACCCCTCGATCTCCCAGGCCCACACCCCGATCGTGTACCGACCGTGGAGAAGATCCGGGCCGACGTCCGCGACCCACAATGGAAACTGATCTGCGTTCACAAATGCGATGTTTATCGGGTATCGCAGGCTAGAGCTACTGGCCGAGAAGGTTGCAAGCTGCCGACTGAAAGTGCGCTCGGACTTGAGTGTCGAGAACGGCAGCCCAGACTCCTTGACCGCTTCGATCAGCAGGCGGCCGCCCTGGCCCATCCCCAGCTCGGCTGCGAAGTAACCGGAGAGGTTAACGCCGGGCAAGGTGGTAGTGCGCGGCGTGTCGGCCCGTGAAATCTTGCTGGGGCGCGGCAGCCAGGCCGCCGGAATCTCTTGCTCCGCGACACCCGACGACGCGGCCCAGCCAAGAAAATCGCGAGCATCACCTCTGGGTACCCCGGGAAAGGCCTGCTTCAGATCCGGTCTGGACTCCCAGACTCCCATCAGCAGCCGGTTGAGCCCGGGGCCCCGCGGCTCCAGGAACCATGCATGCAGCTCGGCTTCGGTGCTCGGGTCGAAGGGCGGGGGCGGATACTCGGCCTTGCCGTTGTCGGCCCGAATCATCTCCGATCGGTAGAGCCACCGCATGCTCCGGGTGATGGGAGTCCCATCGGCCAAGTGGTTGAAGCGATACTCGGCGGTCTGGCCCGGCGTCATCCCGTCGTCGGCGGCCAGGCGCCCGTACTCATCGGCGAGCTCGCGAACCACCGGGTGCTCGCTCAGCACCACCCGTGGATTGTCCGCGACGTACTTGCTGAGGATCCACGGCGTCTCCGGGCGGTAGCCGCTGAAGTGGAAGAAGCGCAGCGGAGCACCGCCCGCGTACAGCTCGCCGTCGATGCGCTCGACCGGGCGGTTGTCCAGGTTCCAGTACGCGACGTTGTATCCGGGATCCCGGAGAATTGCACAGTCCCAGTAGCTGGGGACGAGGTCGATCCACCGCTGGTCCGTGAACAGCATCTGGTCGGGCGCCGAGATCGAGTCTCTGCGCAGGCGCTCCTGCCACCAGTGCAGCATCGGAACGTTGCCCTCACCAACGGCGATGAAGCCCAGGTTGTACACACCGGAACCCATGATGTCTGCCTCGGTCGGGCGCAGGCCGTCCCTGGGCATGGGTACCACGCCGTGCGGGGTGAGCACGATCCCGTGCTCGAGCGAGAGTACCTCGAGCTCCGCGAGCGAAGAGTACACGTAGATGTCCGGATCGAGATACATCGCACTGCCGGACCCGCGGCGGAGCAGCATCTCGAGTGCCCACGGCTTCATAGCGGTCGACAGCTCAGTGACGGTGTAGAACAGGGCGAGTCGGCGGAATTCGTCGGGGTCGATCGGCAGGTCTGCCGGGGTGGCGATCTCGAAGTCCGGCTCCGGGCTGATCTCGCCCGGCTCGGCGTCAACGAGAAGTATGACGAATGTGTCCGAAGGATTGTGGCGCTTGAAGGATCTCGCGAGGAGTCGCGCGAAGGGCAGGTAGTTGCGCGCCGCGATGGTCACCACGTGCATGAGAACAACTCCTTGGGTCTTCTTCAGTTTCAGATCGTGTGGCGCAGGTAATTGTTCGGAAGCGCTCGCGACTTCTGGCCGCTCACGGACCCCACTCGGCTGCGGTTCGCGCACAACGGGACGAGAACTGCCTCGCGCCAGCGACCTGTTCGTAGCCTGCCGCGTGCTTGCAGCAGTGCTTCCGGCCTCCCGTTGGATGCCTCAGGGTCGTCTTGACGCGACCGGGACGAGCACTCAGGCGGGCCGGCGCTGCTCTCTAGGCCCATCAGAGCACGGCGATCTCTGGCTCGGAATACACCAATCCTGCGGCGTGGCCCGACGACGTGACGACGAGCTGCGCGCCTTCGGTCAGTCGGTGAACCTCGGTCAGGCCGTCGAGGGAGATGGCGGCGTCGACGGTGTAGCTGCCCTCCCCGAGCAGAAGGTGCGGCAGCTTGAACTGCAGCGTCACGTCTTTCTTGACCGGCGGCAGCGGCACGCCCATCATCTTCGCGTTCGTGGCAAAGACCATCTGGCCGAGGGGCGTGTTGATCGCAATCCCAAGGTTCCATGCCTCGAGCGCGTCGGCCGTCTCGACCCGAATGCGCACGAAGAGGTCGTCGCCTGGTCTCATGGACACGTGTCCCGACGGCGGACCGTCGGTTGCCAGCTCGATACTCGCTATGCGGGTCGAAGGCGCGGAGCCGCCATCGTGCTGCACTGCGAGCTGAGCGCGCTCGACATCCTCGCGGCGAGTCTGCTCGAAGTCGTCGCGCAGCACCCGCAACGCCTCTCGGGGCGGCCCGTCGGCCTTGACGACACCGTGCTGGAGGACGATCGCGCGGTCGCAGGTCTCGGCGACTTGCTCCAGTGCGTGCGAGACCATGACGATCGTGCGGCCGTCGTGCTGGAATCCGCGGATCCGGTCCATGCATTTCCGCTGGAACGGCTCGTCACCGACGGCCAGGACCTCGTCGATCAACAGGATGTCCGGGTCCACATGGACGGCGACAGCGAATGCTAGACGGACGTACATCCCTGAGGAGTAGAACTTGACCTGGGTGTCGATGAACTGCTCGATCCCGGAGAAGTCCACGATCGCGTCGAAGTAGCCCTCGGTCTGGCGACGCGTCAGCCCGAGGATCGAGGCGTTGAGGAACACGTTCTCGCGGCCGGTGAGATCCGGGTGGAACCCCGCACCGAGCTCGAGCAGTGCCGCGAGCCTGCCACGCAGTCGGACGGACCCGCTGCTCGGCTGAAGGATCCCGCCGATCATCTTGAGCAGGGTGCTCTTGCCGGAGCCATTCGGCCCGACGAGACCAACCGTCGTCCCCGACTGAATGTCGAGCGTCACGTTGCGCAGCGCCCAGAAGTCCTCCTTGTGCAGGTTCGAGCGACCGCGGTTGACCACCCGTTCCTTGAGCGACTTTTCCTTGCGGATGATGAACCGCTTCGAGACCTCCTCGAGCGAGATGACGGTGGTGGGCATGTCAGAGCTCCTGCGCGAAGTTGCCCTGCAGCCGGGTAAAGATCCGGTGGCACAACCAGAGGAGGACGATGGACACCGCAAGCGCGGTCCACAACCGCACTTCGAGGTGGGCCGGGACGGGCGAACCCTCTCCGGCAACCCAGAAGGCACGCTGAAAGCCCAGGATCGCCAGAGTGATTGGGTTCGACAGGTAGATCTCGGCCCCGAGTGCGTTGACGTGGGAGCTGACCTGCTCCCAGGAGTAGACCGTGGGAGACGCCCAGAAGAGGACCATGAGCGCGATCTCGACGAGGTACTGCACATCCCGCAGGAAGACATTGACCGCCGAGAGGAGAAGCGCCAGCGCGGTCCCGAAGGCGAGCACGAGGGCGAAGCTCAGGGGCAGGTAGAGCAGGTTGGTGATCTTCGGCGGCTTGCCCACGATGACCGTGGCCGCTACCAGGATCACAAGTTGGATAGCGAAGTTGAAGAGCGCTGAGCCGGTCGTGCTGAGAGGGAAGACCTCGCGGGGGAGGTACACCTTCTTGACCAGCCCGCCATTCATGACGATCGAGGACGTGCCAAACGCGATGAGCTCGCTGAACAGGTTCCAGAGGGTCAACCCGGTGAAAATGTAGATCGCGAAGTCATGGATTCCACGATCCGCGCCTAGGAACTTCCCGACCGCGACGTAGTAGATGAGCAGCATGGTGAGCGGCCGCATGAGGCTCCAGAAGAGGCCCAGGGCGCTGTCCTTGTAACGAGCCTTGACCTCGCGGCGCACCAGCAGGCCCAAGAGCTCACGGTGCGCCCAGATGTCGCGGACCGAGTCGAGGGTTCCGGTGGCGAAGCCGTTCACGGGTCCCGCGCGCCGGAGCGGCTCGGCCGCCAGCGCTTGGGACCGGGCGTACGCCTCGGCGCTCATGCCTCTCCGTCCAATCGGTGCCACGCACAACTCAAGCCTGAGCCGACCCGAGCCGACCCGAGCCGAGAACCGATAGTACCCGAGCGCCCGTGGCGGTCCTGCTCGAACCACCAGACAAGACCATCTATCTGAATGTGTCGGGCCGGTCACGGCCGCCCCGAGAAGGTAGCGATCGGTTCAGCAGGTGTCCACAGCCCGGCGATGGTGGGTGTGGACCTTCTTCTCAGGCAACCGTGACGTTGCGGCAGCCGATCTGTGGGTTGGGGCCGCGACCGTTGGAGTCGATCGCGTAGATGCACACGGTGTGTGCCCCCGCGATCGCTGGGACCGTGGCGCTGTAG
>Ga0209538_1001191_pt1 | contig 13938 bp, 10 predicted proteins | sample BarGraNGADG00211_2_FD_184492 | JGI IMG/M metagenome (GOLD analysis project Ga0209538, IMG submission 184492) | Arctic peat soil microbial communities from Barrow, Alaska - Barrow Graham LP Ref core NGADG0004-211 (SPAdes) (version 2) | ecosystem: Environmental > Terrestrial > Soil > Wetlands >... | reverse complement strand
GGCCATCACCACCGCGAATGGGATGCGGACCGCCGTTCCGTCCGGCGGACGCCTGGTCGCGGGCCTGGGTGCCGTCGTGCATATCGGCAAGGTCGCATTCCGCGTGACAGAGCAATGAGGTGACGACAATGGTCTCGGCTCCATTCGATGTGGCATGGGGCGCTGCCACCGACCGGGGTCAGAAGCGGGCCCACAACGAGGACTCGTACCTGGCGCAGCCTCCGGTCTTCCTCGTCGCCGACGGCATGGGTGGGCATCAGGGGGGTGACGTCGCTTCGCGTACGGTCGTCGAGGCCTTCGAGCTCCTCTCCGGCGACGGAGCTCTCACCTCAGAGGCCCTCCTCAGGACGATCACCGAGGCCGTGGACAGGGTGCGCGCGATCGCCGCGTCTGGCCGCGCGCCGGGCAGCACCTTGACGGGCGTCGGCTTGGCGGCCCAGGGTACGACACCCTGCTGGCTCGTCTTCAACCTCGGCGACTCCCGTACGTACCGGCTGAGCCGAGGCGTTCTCGAGCAGGTGAGCGTCGACCACTCCGAAGTGCAGGCGATGGTCGATGCCGGCGCACTCAGCGCGGACCAAGCGCAGCTGCACGAGAAGCGCAACGTCGTCACGAGGGCACTAGGGGGGGGGATCCCGGGTGCTCCCGTCGTCGACCAGTGGTTGCTCATTGCGAGGCCCAACGACCGGATCCTCCTGTGCAGCGACGGCCTGTCGACGGAGCTCACCGACCAATTCCTGATGGCCACGCTCCAGGCCGTAGCTGATCCCCAAGCCGCGGCGGAGGCGTTGGTCGCTGCGGCCGTGCAGGCGGGTGGTCGCGACAACGTGACAGCGGTCGTGGTGGACGCCGTCGCCGGCCCGTTCGACGATGCCGAGGCTGACATCAACGAGGACACCCTGTCGGAGGAGATCCTCGTCGATCACGACGGCAACACGATCCCCAGTGCGGCGTTCCCGGTCGCGGAAGGGATCGAGGCATGACCATGGACGAGGCCCGGTGGTCACCCGGGAACGCGCTCACCTTCGTGTGGCCGGGTGGCACGCTGATGCTCGGCGTCGACCTCGAAGGCGACAACCTCGACGTGACCGTCGACCGGATCTGGGGATCCCTCTCGGGCGATGTGACCCTCAGCGGCATCCTCCAGCTCCTCACGGACGTACTCGGCGCCTCACTCCTCAGCCTCCCCGACTTCGCGGTGGCCCTGTTCGACGGACCCGCGGGACAGTTCGCTGCCCGCGGACGCTTCCAGGTCGAGGTCGGGCAAGGGGTCGGTACGGTCACCGTGGCGGGCCTGGGCGTCACGACGTGGTCGGAACGAGCGATCGACGGCATCCAGTCCGTCTCCCTGGGTCAGGCCGGGATGGCGGCGGACACAGGACTCCCCCTGCGCGCAGGGGTCGTACGGGCATCCAAGGTCTCGTGGGGAGACCCGGTCAAGTCCGGGCTGGACGTACCGCTGATCGAGACTCCGGCCGTCGATCCTCCCGCTGCCGATGTTCTTCTGCCCACGCCTCCGCCAGCCGAGGTGGAGTCAAAGCCCACGGTGACGCCGACCGAGGACCCCGCCCCTGTCGACGACGGATCGCCGACCATGACCTCCTCCGGATCGGCCGAGCCGAGCGGCGCCACGACCGTCGTGGGCCCGGCCGATGACGAGGACCTCGCCGCCACGCCAGAGCCGGGGGACGAGCCCGCGGACGAGCCCATTGAACCGGCCGTGTCGCGCTTCGCGGCGTTGTGGGGCGACACCGCGGCGTACTCGATCGAAGAGGCAGCCGTACGGATCGAGGAGGAGGAACCGACCAAGCCGCAGCGGGCATCGGCGGCGCCGGCTACTGCAGACCCCGCGGAGGAAGCCGTCCTCCAGCGGGCCCGGAGTGAAGAGTCGGGCATCATCTCTGCGGTGCCCGGCCGCGGCGGATCAGCCGCCGCGCGGACGGCCCCGGCAACTCAGGACTGGAGCGACCACGACGGCGCGACAGTGGTCGGGTTCAGCATCGGCACCGCAACGGTGGAACCGGCCTCCGAGGCGGCGGACTCGGAGACGGTGCTCGCGCTGGTATGTCCGTCCGGACACTCCAACAGACCTCATCGCGAGACGTGCCGCGAGTGCGGCGCCGCCCTTTCCGCGGGCTTCACCCAGACGGTTCCACGTCCGAGCCTCGGGCAGATCCGCTCCTCTACCGGAGAGATCGTCCCGCTGACCGGCCCGGTCCTCATCGGGCGGAGCCCCCGGGCGGCACGGTTCCAGGGCACGGTCAGCCCACGGCTCCTGTCGCTGCCGTACCAGCACATCTCCAGCACTCATCTGGAAGTGCGACTGGAGGGCTGGAACGTCTTCGCCGTCGACCTGAACTCGATGAACGGGGCGTACCTCAGACGCCGCGACGAACCGCCCGTCAGGGTCACGCACGTGCCGCTGATGCTGGCCGACGGCGACGTCATCGACTTCGGGCACGGCGTCTCGATCGCGTTCGAGGGGATGCCGTGAGCCCCCGCGCTGCATCCGCCCCTCCGGACATCCCAGGGTACCGACACCTGGACCTGCTCGGCATGGGCGGATTCGCCGACGTCTTCCTGTACGAGCAGCGCAGCATGGGTGGCCGCAAGGTGGCCGTGAAGGTCCTCCTCCAGGGGTTGCGCGGTGACCTGCAGCAGGCCTTCGAGGACGAAGCCCGTGCGATGGCGCGGCTGTCGAACCACCCGTCGATCGTGAGCGTGTTCGACGCCGGCCAGACCCCGGATGGCCGTGCGTACCTTGTCATGGAGCACTGCCCCGGCGCGCACCTGGGCTCCCAGGTCAAGAACCGCCCCCTGAACCTGGCAAAGGCGCTCGAGGTGGCGATCCAGGTATCCGGCGCCGTGGAGACGGCGCACGCGGCCGGCATCGTCCACCGCGACATCAAGCCGGCGAACATCCTGTTCACCGAGTTCAACCGGCCGGCTCTGACCGACTTCGGGATCTCCGCGTCGACGACGGCGGTGCAAGGCAAGGCGGTCGGTGTCTCCGTACCGTGGGCTCCTCCGGAACAGCTCGCCGCCGGAAGCCAGACCGGCGTCACGGGTGACGTGTACTCACTGGGCGCGACCCTGTACACAGCACTGGCCGGGCACCCCCCGTTCTGGAAGCCGCAAGGTCCGAACGACAACATGTCGATGAGCAGCCGGATCGTGAACGACCTGCTGCCTCCCATCCATCGTGACGACGCCCCGCCGTCGTTGCAGCGGGTCCTCGAAGTCGCGATGAGCAAGAGGCCGTCGCATCGGTACCCGACGGCTCTGGAGTTCGCGCGGGCGTTGCAGCAGGTGCAGTTGGAGTTGCATCTGCCCGTGACGGCCGCGGATGTACGGGCTGAGCTCGCGCAGGTCGAGGTCGACGACGAGACTGAGGCCGGCGGCACGATCGCCGCCGGCTTCGTCACCATCGAAGCGACCCCGACGAAGTCCGCGACCGGCTTCGACAGTCGTTCGGGCCCTGGCTTCACCGGGGGCACCGCCCACGTCAACACCACCGACCTGGAGCGCGACGGGCTGGTTCCCCAGGTCATCCGTCACGGGCGCGGCTCGGTAGAGTCCATGGGGCCGATCGAGTTCACGGGTCCCGTGCCGCCGTCCCTCGACGACGGCCACACCGTGCTCTCCACGCAGCTCACCGGACCGGAGGCGGCCGAAGGGGACACGCCACCTGTCAAGCCTCCGAAGCGCCGAGCCGCCCTGTGGGCCGTACTGGCAGTCATCGTCCTGGTTCTCGCGATCGGCGCGATCGTGCTCATCCCTAAGGGATCTAGCGATGCGGCCACGCAGAAGGTCGGCACCACGACTCCGAGCGTCAAGCCAGTGGATCCCGTGGGTGAGGTCGTCCCGCAGGTCACGGATCTCAAGCTGGTCAACGATGCGGGAACCGTTACAGTCACGTGGACCAACCCATCCCCATTGCCGGGAGACCACTACCTCTACCGAGTCGCAGACCCAGCGGCAACCACGAAAAGCTACGACACCACGACTGAAACCAAGGCGACGGTCAAGGCGATTCCGGGTAGGACGTGCGTCGAGGTCATCCTCGTTCGCAGTAACGGCCGGAACGCTGACCCCCTGACGGTCTGTGTGGCGACATGACCGCTATCCGACCTTCAGACACGCGCGTGGGCGACCCGTCGCTCGTTCTCGACTTCGCCGGCGAGATATTCCAGGTCGTGCCCGGCGAGACGTTCATCATCGGCCGCCAGGGGCAGCTCGCGCTCGACGACAACCCGTACCTGCATCGGCGCTTCATCGTCCTGTCCTTCCGCGACGGGCTGTGGTGGGTGGCCAACACCGGTACCCGGCTGCCGGTGATCGTGTCCGACTCGCACGGCCTCATGCGCTCGGTGCTGGCGCCCGGCGCGAGCCTGCCGATCGTTTTCCCTGAGGTGCTGCTGACGTTCACTGCGGGTCCGACTGCGTACGAGATCCAGATCGAGTGCGCGGTCGACGGGTTCTTCACGCCTGCCCATCGGGTCGACGACGTCGCTGGAGACACGACAGTCGGTCCCAGCCGCTTCACACCGTCCCAGCGACTCCTCATGCTGGCCCTGGCGGAGCCGGTCCTGCGCCGCGCGGGCACCGGCGCGTCCGAGATCCCGGCATCAGCGGACGCCGCTCGACGACTGGGGTGGAACCTCACCCGCTTCAACCGCAAGCTCGACAACGTCTGCGACAAGCTCACCACCGCCGGGGTCAAGGGGTTGCGAGGCGACTCGGAAGACCAAGCGACGAACCGCCGGGCGGCCCTGGTTGAGTACGCCGTCTCCACCCTGCTCGTACGGATCGACGACATGCCCCTTCTCGAAGCCGAGCGGGCTGCGAACAGGCGGGACGTGTCTGTGTCCGCCCCCACCGGGACCGTACGGGTTCCGTCAGGAAGGTTGTCATGAAGCTCAAGGTGACGCTGCTCAGCGAGTCGGGGCGTTCGCACTCCGACATCCAGATCACCGCTGACGCCACAGCGACGGTGGGCGACGTCGCGATCGCGCTCGCTGGAGCGACCGGAGCAGCTGCGGCAGCGAACGGCAAGGGGCACTCGATGCGTGTCACGGATGTCGGCGGGACCATGCCGAACGTGCTCAGCCCTCGGGTGTCGCTGCTCGACTCCGGCATCCGCTCGGGGTCCGCGATCGAGCTCGTTGTAGCCGACGAGCATCAGGCGAGGAGGGGACCCGGCGTTGCGGTCCTTCGCATCGTCGCTGGTTCTGACGCCGGCACGGAGGTGGCGCTGCCGAGCGGTACCAGTGAGGTGGGCCGGTCGGCCGAATGTGATGTCACGCTGAACGACCCCCTGGTGTCCAAGGTGCACGCTCGCATCAACGTGGGTGATCGCATCGAGATCGTCGACCTCAACTCGTCCAACGGTGTGATCGTCGGGGGTACACGGGTCAGCAGGGTGCAGCTGGCGCCGGGCGACACGGCGAAGCTGGGTGGTACGACGATCTCCGTCACGCTCCTGCGCCCAGACACGGCAGTGCCATCGCTCAGCACCGACATCCCCTTCGTACGGCCGCCCCGCGTGGTTCCTCGCGTTCCCGAACAGACGCTGGCCCTACCGGAGGTTCCGAGCGCGAAGGATCCGGCGCCGTTCCCGTGGATCGCCATGGTGGCGCCGCTGGTGATGGGCGCCGTGATGTTCACGGCGACCAAGTCGCCGATGAGCTTGTTGTTCGTGGGGCTGAGCCCGGTCCTCATGCTCGGCACGTACGTCGACACCCGAGCGCGGTCGCGACGGAAGCTGAAGGCGGACGTCGCAGTCTTCGAGACGAGCATCGGGCTGTCCCGTGAAGAGTTCGTCAGCGCTCAGAAGGCCGAGAAGGACGCGCTTCTCGCGGCTTACCCCTCGGTGGACGCCTGCGTGGCGGCAGTTCCCGTCCTGGACGGGCTGTTGTGGTCCAGGCGCGCCGAGCACCCCCAGTTCCTCCAACTGCGGCTCGGCCTCGGCGACATTCCTTCCTCGATCACCACGGAGGGCGTACGGGGCGGAGGACTTCCGGATCTGCACCGGCGAGCTCGTGAGCTCGCCGACGACTTCGTGCTCCTACGCGATGCTCCCGTGGTGGCCGATCTCCGGTCGAGTGGCGCTCTTGGTCTGGCGGGCGATCGCTTGGTTCTCGACGGTGTCGCGCGTGCCATCGTGGCCCAGGCGGTCGTCCTGCACTCGCCAGCGGAGCTCGTCATCGCCTGCCTCACCTCCAAGGCCGGGTTGGGACGGTGGGACTGGCTCCAGTGGTTGCCACACTCCAGCTCGCCGCACTCCCCGCTGGGGGAACTCCACCTCTCGGCTGACTCCGGCTCCGCGTCAGTCCTGCTGAACGCCCTCGAAGCGGTCGTCCAGGCGCGCTCCGGCGGTTCTGGGGCGGTAGCGAAACTCCGGGGCCCGCTCGACAAGCCAGAGGCGCCGTCTGCCCCAGTCGTACCGAGCATCCTCGTCGTCGTCGACAACCCAGCTGCCGATCGTGGTCGTCTCACGCGGCTCGCGGACCAGGGTGCGGACGTCGGCGTGCACGTGGTGTGGTGCGCGGACTCGCGCAGTGATCTTCCCGGCGTCTGCCGGACGTACCTCGACGTCGACAACCAGGGCAACCGCGTCGGGTTTGTCCGTTTCGGGAACACCGTCGGGAACGTACAGTGCGAGTCGCTCGATCCCAGCGTCGCCATGAATCTGGCTCGCCGTCTCGCGCCGGTCGTCGACACAGGCGCGCCGGTCGCAGACAGCTCCGACCTGCCCAGGTCGATGCCGGTGGTCACCCTCCTCGGCGCCGAGAGCGTCGATGATGCCGATCAGGTGGTGGCGCGCTGGCGTCAGAACGGATCGCTGGTCGTACGGGACGGTCGCCCGCCGACCAAGCTCGACCGTCCTGGTGACCTCAACGCTCTCGTGGGCCATGCGGGCTCGGAGCCCTTCGCCATAGATCTCCGCTCGCAAGGTCCTCACGCTCTTGTGGGCGGAACCACAGGCGCGGGCAAGAGCGAGTTCCTTCAGGCGTGGGTCCTCGGGCTGGCCCACCAGTACAGCCCGGACCGCGTGACGTTCCTCTTCGTCGACTACAAGGGCGGTTCCGCGTTCTCACACTGCGTGAAGTTGCCCCACTACGTCGGTCTCGTCACCGACCTGAGTCCCCACCTTGTACGCCGCGCGCTGCGGAGCCTTCGAGCGGAGCTCCGGCACCGCGAGGAGTTGCTCCAAGCCAAGGGCGCGAAGGACCTGATCGAACTCGAACTCACCGGGGATCCCGAGTGCCCCCCGAGCCTGATCATCGTCGTGGACGAGTTCGCGGCGCTGGTTGGTGAAGTGCCGGAATTCGTTGACGGTGTTGTGGACGTGGCTCAGCGCGGACGATCCCTGGGTCTGCACCTCATCCTGGCCACACAGCGGCCGGCGGGAGTCATCAAGGACAACCTGCGCGCCAACACGAATCTCCGGATAGCGCTCCGAATGGCCGACGAGCACGACTCGGCCGACGTTCTGGGTGACAAGATGGCCGCCCACTTCGACCCGTCCGTACCGGGTCGCGCCGCAGCCAAGACCGGGCCGGGCCGCATCACCACGTTCCAGTCGGCCTTTCCGGGCGCGCGTACGCCGGCCGAGCCTCCGGCGCCTCCGATCGACGTGATCGAACTCGGCTTCGGCGTGACCTCGAGCTGGCGGATGCCCGAGAGGGGCGCCGTCGGGAAGGACCTGCCGAAGGACATCGAGCGGGTCGTCGCAACCGTGAGTCACGCAGCCAAGCTGGCCGGTATCCCAGAGCCGCGCCGACCGTGGCTCGACGGTCTGGCAGACACGTACAACCTCGAGAAGCTTCCCCAGCGGTCCGACGATTCCCTCGTTCTCGGCGTCATCGATGATCCGGATCGTCAAGCGCAGTACCCCGAGTTCTTCCACCCCGACACGGACGGGAACATTCTGTTCTACGGCTCAGGAGGCTCCGGAAAGTCCACGGCGCTGCGTTCGCTCGCTGTCGCCGCGTCGATCACACCGCGGTCCGCTGGAGCGCACATCTACGCTCTCGACTTCGCCAGTGGTGCGCTGGGCATGCTGGAGTCACTTCCCCACGTGGGCGCAGTGATCTCCGGGGATGACGACGAACGTGTTGGGCGCCTCATTCGTCGGCTCTCGGAGATCGTGGACGATCGCCGTGAGCGGTTCAAGGCCAGCCGATCCTCGACGCTGCAGGAGTTCCGGCAGCACCCGGGGAACGAGTCTGAACAGCGCATCTTGCTGCTCGTCGACGGATTCGCCACGTTCCGTACGGAGTACGAGACCACCTCGGAACGCCTCGTCATCTACAACGCGTTCCAGCAGCTGCTCGGCGAAGGGCGGTCGGTCGGCGTTCATGTCGCGATGACGGCCGATCGTGCTGCGGCGGTTCCTACGGCGATCGCCTCCACATTCCAGCGGAAAGTGGTGCTTCGCCAGGTCGATGAGGATGCGTACACCTACCTCGGAGTGCCCAAGGACGTACTGACACCGACCAGCGCACCTGGACGGGCGATGCAGACGGACAAGCCACAGGAGTTGCAGCTCGCGATCCTCGGTGAGGACGTGAGCATGGCGGCGCAGTCGCGGGCGATCGAGGAGCTCGCGGCCGTGAACGCGTCACGGATCCGTGTGAAGCCGGAACCGGTGCTCTCACTTCCGACCGAAGTGAGCCCGTCGCAGATGCCGACCTCACTTCGCGGGCTCCCAGTGCTCGGCGTGGCCGATGACACGCTTGCGCCTGTCGCGTTCGAGCCGGCGGGGACCATCCTCGTGGCCGGACCGGCACAGTCGGGCCGTACCAACGCCGTCCGTTGGTTCGCCGAATCACTGCGTCGTACGCACCCGGACACGCCGATGATCCATCTGTCTGCACGGCGCTCCCCTTTGTCCGGGCTTCCCTTGTGGGCGTTCGCCGGCACAGGGGTGGAGGAATGCGGTGCGGTGGCCTCGAAGATCAAGCCTTTGGCCGAGAAACCAAGCGTTGATGGCGCGCCCTCGCTGGTGGTGATCATCGAGAACTTCCCGGACTTCGTGACCACCCCGGCGGAGACCCCTCTTCTGGAGCTCGTCAGGCTTGCCCGGCGGAACGGCCACCTTGTGATCGCTGAGGGAGAGACCTCTGCATGGACCAGTCCGTGGCCCCTGATCCAGGAGGTACGCAACGGACGCGTCGGGCTGCTCCTTCAGCCGGATCAGGCGGATGGGGACTCCCTGCTGCGTACGTCCCTACCGCGCGTGCGACGCACGGATCTTCCGCCCGGACGGGGCTTCTGGGTTCGCAATGGGCGCATCCGCAAGGTCCAGATACCGCTGGTGGATTGACATGGGTAAGTCTCCCCATCGACGGGTGGGAAAGCTTTGCGTAGCGTTAATGACGACGCCGGACAACATTCGAGGAAGGGCTGGACGGAATGGCTGACAGGCTCGTAATTCACGGCGCCGATCTGCAAGAGGCCTACAGCAGGATCGTCTATCTCCACGGAGAGTTCGATTCAGCGACCGCCCGCTCTGATGATGCGGCATCCTATGTCGGTCATCCCGGGTTGAAGAGTGAACTCGAAAACGTTGCCGGCTCTTGGCGTATTCATCGCGAGAAGCTCCTCAAGTCCCTCGAGGACATTGAGTCCCAGATCAAGGGAACGCTCGACACATTCGGCGACGTCGACAAGAAGATGGCCCAAAACCTGCACTCAGAGGCAGCCCCCAGCGGCCAGAACGGGACCAGCGGGGGGACGGCCCAGGCAGCGCCGGCGGGCGGAGCGCAGTCGCACACCAGTGGTACGGGGACACCGCCGGTCGCGACGCAGTCCTCTCAGGCACCTCCCCTTGCCGTGGACACAGTCCAGGCAACTCCCCGACAGGCCGCGGCCGTGGACACGGTGTCCACGGACAGCGGTACGACCTCAATCGGCGCGTCGACGACACAGGGCATCGACCCCTCGGCGTACCCCCCCGAGCTCCGGTCATTGGTGTCCAAGCTCAGCACGTTGGTCACCTCGCCTGACTTCATCGCCAAGTACCCCCAGTTCGCGGCCGGGGCGGGCCTGGGTGCCCTCCTCCCCCTGTTGCTCGCCGGCGCGGCGGCGTCCAGCGCGACCAGCGGGGGCCTTGGTAGCTCGGCGACGGGGGGCCGACAGTCGGCGACCGACACCGTCCGGGGCCTTCTCGACGGCGTCAAGAAGGACATGTCCGACGGGCACCTCGACACCATGACCGCGGCGCAGGCTCGCGCAGAGCTGGACCGTCTCCTCGGTCCTGGTGATGGCGCCCCGATTCCGGACGGAACCAGTGGTTCCGTCACCGCTGACCAGAGCACGACCGCTCCCGACGCACCGCACGCGGACGCTCCGGCGGACCCAACCCCTGCCGAGGCTCCGAAGTCCGAGACGGGCGGCGGGTCGTCATCGAGTACGTCTGGCGGGGTGGGCAGCCCAGCAGCCGACTTCCGCGCGGGAAGTCCCATGCTCAACGAAAACCCCGACGCCGTGGGGCAAGTGCCCACATCCAATCCCTCTGGCTCAGAAGCCGCAGTGGCAGCTACCCCGGACTCCGCGCTGTCGGCGGCACCCCACGAGGGCGGGGTCTCCGGCAACGGTTCTTCGTCGTTCGCGTCGGGTGACCAGCCGTCCCTGAGCGCCGCTCAGCCGGGGCAGGCTGCCCAGGCCGGTACGACCGCTCAGCCGTCAGAGGCCACCAGCCACATCGCTACGCCGATGATGTCGACCGGTTCGTTGGGATCCACGGGGACGAGCGGGACGAGTGGTTCGACTACCGCCTCAGGCACGACCGGCCAGACTTCCTCGGCCCCAGCGTCGTCAGCCGGGTCCACGGCTTCGTCGGGGACATCGTCTTCCCGCCAGGCCAGCGACAAAGACGCTGACTCTCGCAAGTCCGCCGCCACAGACGAAACCCGTACGGAAGGGAAGTCCTGATGACCGCCAGGGTGTGCTACGACTGGAGCCCTTTGCATTACCACGAGGATCCGATACCCGGGGACCCGGATCGAGTAGAGGCTGCGTCCAAGTCCTACGCGGCAACGTCCGACACTATCCTGCAGGTTTCGGACTATCTAGCGAAGCTCGACGCCGACGGTCAACAGTCGGAGGCGATCACGGCACTTAAGGCCAGGAGCCGGGAACTTTCCGGGCAGCTGCAGAGCGTCAGTAGCCGGTACACCGAAACCGCTGCGGCTCTTCGCTGTTACGCCCCCGAGCTTCGCGGCGCCCAGGCGATGGCCGACGCCGCGATCGCTGCTGGCGGACCTGCAGAGGCGCGACGAAAGAGCGCGAGCAGTGATGCGGCGAACATCTGGGTGGGTTGGAAGACCACCCTCGAGCCCAGCCAGGCCAAGGATTTCGAGGACAGCTACTTCCTGGCCAAGCATCAGGCTGACTCCGCCGCGGCGGATGTCGCCACGGCCAGGGCTCAGATCGAAGATGCAATTCGTAAGCGTGACGCAGCGGCCGAAACGGCTAAGGGCATGATCTCCGCGGCAATCACCAACAGCCCCATCACGGACACCGTTCTCGATCAGTTCAAGGAGGTTTGGGACGCGGGGGTCGACGCCATCAAGGGCGTCGGGAAGTGGGTGTGGGACAACATCGACAACATCTCCCTTGCATTGACGATTGCGGCCGCCGTGGTCGTATTCATTCCGGGCCTAGACGTTCTTGCGCCGGTATTGCTCGCCGCATCGAGGGTTGCGACGATGATCTCTTGGGCCAAGAAGGGTGTGGAGCTCGGGCGGGCCGCCGTCAAATGGAACCGCACCGGGGATTCGAGCGACTTTGTCAGCGAGAGCGTCTCGATCGCGGCCGGCCTGGTGATCGGCAAGGTAGCCGGAGGGGGAGCAGCGTCAATAGCCGGAAAAGCCGTTCACTCGTCGAACCAGGCCGTTAGCAAGAGGCTTTGGGACACGGTCGATTCGGCGGTGACATCAGTGAACGTGGGAGGCGAAACTCAAATGGTAGTGAGCCGTGGGGCGATCGGAACGACACTGCAACAAATCAGCAAATCAACGATTGATGGAGAGACTAAACGCCTGATCCAGGGTTCAACAAAGAAGGTTGCTGATGCGGTGTCTGATCGCCTCTCCTCGGATCTCGCTAAGTCTGAGATCTCCGACGCTCAGGGTGCTTATCGGGTTCAGTCCTGCGGGAGTGATGGGCGATGAGTGAATTCGAAATCCTTCTGCCGCCAACCTGGGTCCTCATCTCCTTGAACGGTCGCGTGGAGGAGCAGGTGAGCGCTTTCGTTTCTTACCAAGTCGAAAAGGCTCCCGTGGCGCGCCGTCACGATGTTCGCGTCGCGCTAGCAACCCCGCTCGTACGGGTTGCCGACGAGTTGGCCTCGGGAGGAGCGCTGGCGCTGGCGATTTCTACGGAACCCGTTGATGGCCTCGTCGGGTCGCCCATCGCGGTCTTCATGCCGTTTACGGTGCCGACAGGGCAACAACCACTTGATCTCCTGCTGGCGCTCGCAGCGGAGGATCCAACTGCCGTAGCATTCGGAGTGGGGGAGTACGTGGGAGTTAGGACTTCTTCGGTTTCTGACGCCACGGCTTCTGTGCATGGGGCCTTGGAGCAAGCCGCCGCCATGGCCAAGGGATCGCTATCTGCGCCAGTGAGTGCCGCAACGGCTGAGCGGCACGTTACGAGGTACTTCATCGGCGATCCGGGCGATCCAGCTCATTGGGTCGATGTCAGCTTCTCGGTCACGAGCACCTCTTTGCCCGGGAGTTCGGCGCTTGCAGAGGCGTCGAGCAACCTGTTCGAGGCTGCTATTCAAACATTCCGGTGGGTCGCGTGATGAGCACTCCTCTATTCACAGCGCCTTCGGCGCTCACGCCGTGGATCACCCTTCCAGCCTCGGACGAATCAGCGGGTCGCTGGCACGATCAGATACAGGGACTTGCTTTGGCAGCCGCTGGGGGTGTACATACCGAGGGAGTGAGCCGGTTCGTGACCCGCGCCTGCGCAATGCAGCTCACAGAGTGCCTTCCGGGCGCCTTCATGCGCTTTCTATTCGCGCCAAGCATCGATCTCGACCCCGTCCTATTCACGGTGGTCGCCGTTGAGGCTGAGGGGCCGTCAGCGGAAACGCAACGGAGCCTCTTGGCAGCCGATGACCTTGGGGGTTTCATCGGCCAGGTGGACGACTTGCGGGAACTCTCGATCGATGGCTATCAGCTACTAAGGGTAGATGAGGAGCCCTTGGCGGCCTCTTTTGAGAGCGCGTTCGCGCCAGCGCGGGTGCTCATGATCACGTTGGCTACGATTGTGAGACGGCGCTTGCCAGGTATCGGAGAGGTTGACCTCTACGCCGTGGCGCGCGGTCCTCAATTGGCGACCATTGCGGCCGCCATTGTTCCCGTTATCTCCCTGCTTAACGAGTGGGAGTTCGACACCTCGAGCAAGGGAGGAAGCCGTACCTGACCTCCGCATGAGGCTACTGAGCAGAACAGCCCGGAATTCGACAGCATAGAAGACACAAAGGGACAAAGGAAGAAAAATGGCAAACATCAATGTTTCGTACCAGGACATCACCGCCCAGGCCCAGGCTCTGACCCGCGGCAAGGAGGAGATCACCTCACAGCTGAACGTGCTGCGCAACCAGATCAACAACCTGGTCTCCGGCGGCTTCGTCACGGACTCAGCATCGGGCGCTTTCCAGCAGAGCTACGAGCAGTTCAACACCGGTGCGAACCAGACCATCGGCGCGCTCGACCAGTTGGCGTCCAACCTGAACATGGTTGCCAACACCCTGCAGCAGACCGACCAGCAGCTCGCGTCGCAGCTCGGCCACTGAGCCCTAAGACACCCCAGGAACTACGTACGCTCGTAGGTCCACCAGACCGACTGTGGGCTTCCGCGGATGGCGGAAGCCCACAGCCGCGAAAGCGAAGCCGCTAATGTGAGGCACACCAGCAG